>SDBT01000153.1_pt1 | contig 93462 bp, 156 predicted proteins | sample 2277101 | NCBI WGS metagenome assembly SDBT01 (sample SAMN10404973, study PRJNA504765) | marine sediment metagenome | isolation source: marine sediment core GS10_PC15, 103 cmbsf | place: Arctic Ocean: Southern Knipovich Ridge | collected 2010
GTGCATATCGGTTCCACCCCACAAGGCGGTGGCGGTTTGACTTTGCATGGGTATGCGATAGGGTAGCGTCGGAAATACAAGGGGGGATTTGGAGTGGTGGGGCACACGTTCGCGGGAAAGGATATCAAAATGATTGCGATAAACATAATGAAGCCGTTAGGTTAGGTTGGAAAGTATTACATTTCACCACGGATGATATCATGAAGCGGCCGGTTGGGTGTCTAAAACTTATACGTGACGTGTTGGAATTAGCTTGACATTCGGGTTTGGATATGTTAGGATGGTAAGCATGGAAAGGGAGGATTAGATGGGAAAGTTAGTTGAAACGGATAAGAAGCAATGGCAAGAAGCTATGGATGCGGCGGCGGAAATACGTGGGTTATGGGCAACGCAAACATTGAACTTCCTTGCTATTGGTGCCCGCGCAGATACGCTAAAGTCGTCTAAGACATGGACAAAGGTATGTCCAACGTGGGGTCAATTTTGCGAAGAAAACCTAGGCAAGTCGCCAACCACGGTAAGGATATATTCGGCTACCTTCAAGTATTTCGTTGCCAGTGGGTACATTACATATGACCAAGCGGCGGCCAACGGGCCACGGTTACTTACGTGGTCGCAAGCTAAGATAAAGAAGCTAACGGATGCCAACAAGGAAAAGGCCAAGGATATACTTATCGCGGCGTTAAAAGAAACGGATAAGAAAAGGTCGATTATTGAATTGTTGCCACCGGCACTACGTGATGTGGAAGTGGAATGCGATAAGGTGCTTGATTTCCTGGACAAGGTATTTGACTTGGCTTCCGGTATAGATGCAACAGCATTTTCAACGGAGTTCCTAGAAGAAGCCAACAATAGGTTGGACAAGATAGCAGGTTGCCTTGTACGGTAAAGGGGTAGTGTATGCCACACATAGCAAAGAAAACGCGGGAACGATATAAGACCATTGAAATCTTGCCCAATATTCTAACCAAGGGTGACTTGGAATATTGTGTTGCAAGACTAATGGTTAAGTATATGGGTTCCTATGATGTGTGTTCCGATTGTGGGCGGTTGCGAACAAGGGAGCATCGGTATTCCGACTTACACGATTGCTGTAAAGCCGTGGACCATTGTGCCCACGAGTTTGAACGTTTGTACTTGGATAAGCGGGAAGATGATGCAATAGCATCTAATGGTAGTGCCTTTTGGGGGCTATGACATGTTAAAGATAGTTATCTTTTGGGGTGTTAGACAGTATGGCCGGGATGAAAGACACAATACATCGCATTTACGGAAAGACATGCAAGGCCGATAAGAAGTTAAGACGTTGCTTAAAGTGCCTAAATGAGTTTCGTTCGGCGGGACCGACTAACCGTATTTGCCTTAAGTGTACTAGGTCGAACGATAAGGTACGGGTGCAAGAAGGTGCTAGGTTTATATCGGGACGGTAAAGAACGTTTTGCGTGGAAGGGGGTTAAAAGATGGATACTGTTGAACAATTAGAAGAAACCGCATTGACCATACCAGGTCAAGCCGGTGCATTGACTATTTCTAGTGATGCAGAATTGGAAAAGGCCGGGGAATTGTTAACGGTTATCAAGGGGATGCGGAAGAAATTGTCAGAATTCTTTAAGCCGATCATTACAAAGGCACACCAAGCACACAAAGAAGCCGTTGCACAATCAAAGCGTGCGGAGGAACCATTGGTCCGTGCGGAAAAGATTATCAAGCCTAAGATTGCTGACTATGCCAGTAAGCAAGAAGTCATCAGGGAAGCGGAAAAGGCAAGGTTGGAAGTAGAAGCGTCGGTAAAGAGAATTGCCCAAGAAGATGCACGGCTGGAAGCGGCTAGAAAACTGGAAGAAGGCGGCAATAAAGAAGAAGCAGAGAAGCTTCTGGAACGCCCCATCGAAACCGCCCCAATCGAGAAGCCTGTGGCAATCCCGAAGGTGGAAGGGATTTCAACAAAGAAAATATGGAAATATAAGATAGTCGATGAAGACAAATTGCCACGTAAATATCTAGTACCCGACGAGCCGTTGATTGGCAAAACGGTAAGGGAAAAGAAGGGGGATTGCAATATCCCCGGCGTGGAAGCATATGAGGAAGTTTCTGTTTTGGCTAGAAGCCGTTAAGGAGGAATTTTATGAAGTATGCAGTATGGGCGGTATTGGGGTTGTTGTTTGTATTGTGTGTGGGCGGTGGTTGCGTTAGCAAGCAAGATGCCGTAATGCTTAGGGATTTACGGGCTAGTTGGATTGACATGGGGAACGAACGGGCTAGGTCGTTACAGGCATTGTACGATGACCGTAGGGCCGTGTACAAGAAGATTACAACGCAAAAGGAAATCATAATGGTTAAGTTGGATGCCGGTGATATACCTATTGCGGAAGCCGAACAATTGATTCGGCTCGTAGAACGTGAAGGCGAATTCACGCTGGATAAGATACAATCCGAAATAGAAATAATCAAGGATGACTTCACCGAACAAAAAAAGATTACCGATGCAAGGATAATAGAGTTGGAAGCCAAGGGCTATAAGTGGTGGCAGATACTTGGTGGTGTCCTTACCACATTTGCCGGTGGGGTACTTGTGGACAAGAAGAAATTGGTTGGGTCGGTGATTGGTTAATGAATACAGTATACTTGTTGGGGCCTATTATCGGTACAAGCAAACAAGATATGCTTGGTTGGCGGGGGGAGGCGAAGGAAAGGCTCAGGTCTTCCGGCTATAAAGTCTTGTCCCCCCTTACCGGCGAAGCGTTGCTGTGGCCACACAAGAAGATAGATACCACGGCGGCAAGCCGGTACCCACAGGGTGTTGGGCGTTCTACGTGGAATGCAGATAGGGCACGGATAAAATCGTGTGATATTGTCCTTGCTAATTTCCTTGGTTCCAAGAAGGTGTCCATCGGAAGTATCATTGAACTTACATGGGCGTTTGAATGGTCGAAGCTATCCGTACTTATAATGTCACAACGGAATCCGCACCGGCATCCGTGGATACGTGAAGTAATGGCGGGACCGATATTCAAGACATTAAGCGGAGGCATTAAATACCTGGAAGCAATAGCGGTGGATGGGATAGGGGTGGATAATGACGAAGACGTTTAGTTCGGTAAAGGATTCCGGTGTAAGGCAAGCGTTTGCAACGGGTAGCCAACGTGACACCCGGCAAGGGAAGGGGCGGTACGATTTGCTATCACCTATTGTGTTGCTTAGGGATGCAAGACACCTAGAAAATGGTGCCGTGAAATACGGGGATAGGAATTGGGAGTTAGGTCAGCCGTTAAGCAGGTACTTTGATTCGGCGGTGCGGCATATGTTTGAACACCTAGAAGGCATGCGTGACGAAGATCACTTGGCGGCCGCACGGTGGAACATTGCTTGTATGATTCATACCGAGGAAATGGTAGCCCGTGGTTTGCTACCGGGGGAACTTTGTGATTTACCGTTTTATTTGAATGGGAAGGGGGAAGAAGATGCCAGTACCAGTGAGTGAACTGAAAAGTTTGGTTGGTGGGGAAGATTTCTTTGCCGTGTTCATGAACGCGGCAGAGGAAGGGCAGATGTATACGTATGACGAAGTAAGGCGTGTGTGTGGCGTAGGTGATGCCGGTGTCAAGCGGTCTATGCGAACACACACAGATGTAAACGATTGGCGGATTAGGGTTGCAAAGGGATACCGGTACGGTACGCCTAAAACAGTCCGAGAGGCGAGAAAGGTGCTAAATGCCTAAGAAAATAACCGACGTATTACGTGAACAGCTTGACCAATCCGACTCTAGGGCCGAAGCATTACAGGAACAGGTCAACCACGGGTTGGCAAATGAAAAGCGGTTGAGGGCGGTATTGGGTAAGCAGGAGTTGTTGGCCGAAGCAATTACCAAGGCCATTAAGGCGTACCCGTTGCATGCGGTTAAGAAGTTTGATATACCCAAGCATAAGGGTGAACACAAAGAAGAAACGGTAGCCGTTGCCCAATGTGGTGATTCACATATTGGTGAAGTGGTTACGGAAGCCGGTACGGATAATTGGGGTATATACAATTATGATATTGCAAGGCAACGCATGAACCGGCTTGCCGATGGCTTCTTGATGTGGGTAGAGGATTGCCGTATGGCGGGGTGGAATATAAAGAAGTTTGCCGTGCCTTGCCTTGGCGATTGGGTTGCAGGTAATATACACGAAGAACTGATGACCACATGTGAATTCCCGTTGCCCGTACAGATAGCACGGTCGGGGCAATTACATGCGGAATTTCTTAACCGGTTATCCGGTCATTGTGAACAAATGGATGTATGGGTATTTGCGGGGAACCACGATAGGTTATCGGTTAAGCGGCAATACAAATGGCGGGTAGAGAATTCAGCGGCATACCCGATAGGTCAATACCTGCAAGCGGCGTTAGTAAACCAAAAGCATGTTAATATAGTTATAGCCGAATCGCCTTCGAAGTTGATAACCATTAACGGCCATAACTTCCTTGCATCCCACGGTGATGATAGCCGTGCATGGATGGGTATACCTTTCTATGGCATAGAACGTTCGGATGGCAAGGAAGGTAAACGGCGTATGATGATTATGTCCGAAGAAAACAAGAACGTTGGATATTCATATCGTATGGGCGGGCATTGGCATGTTGGTGGATGGTTTGGTACGTGGTTGTTTACCGGGTCGCTTAGGGGGACGGATGAACTAGACCATGCGGCAGGGCGGTTTGGTGTGCCGGAACAAACGGCTTACCTTGTACACAAGGAACGTGGTGTGTTCAATGCAATTAGGTTTCGTATAGATCGTTAACGGTTAACAAGGGGAATAAGTACCCCATTATTAGGGGAACAGATACCATGGGGATAGATAGATGGGAATAGTTCCGCTTAAGAAGTGTATGTCTGGCCCCGCCACCTATGGGGAGCAATGTATTAAGTGTAACAGATGCGGTAGGTTTGGGGGTATGGATAAACCATATTACTGTTGTGATTGCGACAAAACGCACAAGCCTGATAACCGCATTGGCATAGAACACAGGAGGCCCGACCATGAGCAAGGAGAAGCTACTGCCTATGAACACAGAGGGCCAGATAACCTTCCGAATAGAAGCCATGGCCATCGAAAAGGATATAAACTCCGCATTGGCACTTCCGGCAGATATGTTGTTTGCGCCTATGACTTCGCGTGTAATGTGTATTGATTTAGATTGGAGGAAAGCATGGTTGATGATAGCGAACAGTTGACCCCCAAGCCAAAACCAGAAGAAACACTCAAGGCGTGTGGAGCCGAGAACGCATTGGGTATGATGCCGCGCAATCTCAACATGCAAGGCATAAGGCAATACACAAAGCATTGTCCCAACCGCCGCACACCCGCCAAGACTGACTCTGCGGTGTTTACTCGTCCTAATCACCGCACCCACGCCAAGCCCATCTGTCCATTCTGCGGCAAGCCGGTAGACCCGCTATACTGTCATGTCGAATGTCGAGAGAAGCGACTTGCTTCCACCACCCTTGCTGATGGGGATGCTGATATGTGTTGGGATTGTACCCACGAAGATTGCGGCGACTGTGTAAGTGGTTCTGAGTTTAAGAGGGTGGATTTTAGCTCGGCCCCTGCTGATGAGAAGATTATCCCACTCAACCAGAAGCCATGTAGCTTTTGCGGGAAGCCGGGGTGCTTTGCAAACTGTGTAGTTGACGGTGCTGATGAGGGGGAGAGGTTCGTGCGAACCGACAATGCTGGTAATAAGTTTCGTTGCGCAGAGGGCGAAACCGTTACCATGTCGCTTGCTTCATTCAATAAGATGGAAGCCGCCCTTGCCGAGAAGGAGAAGACACTAAAATCTTGCGATGATGCACGGGTAAATGCTACCAAACTATTGTGCGAAGCCGAGACCTGTAAAAGAGGGTTGCAGAAGCGGATTGAGAATTTGGTGGCCCAACTGGAGCTGTTCCATTTAGACGGAGGTGCATAATGTATTGTCCAGAATGTAGCCAAGAAAAAGAATCAAAGGGTATTGGTGTGTGTGGGCCATGTTATCAATCAGAGAAAGCCATAGTTGATGCGGCACACGAATTGTCTATCGCACTTCATACGTTAGAAGCGGATGGTAGTATTCTCCCCGACTACGTTGACGATGCGTGGTTGAAGTTCACGATAGCTGACCAAGCCGCACACGGTAAAGGAAAAGATGATGAAGCGGTTAACGGTTAACATCTTGGCGTTGGTGTTCATATGCATAGCTACTAACGCTTGTGCGTATGAATACGTTGTTAAGAAGGGTGATAGCTTATCAAGGATAGCCAAGCGTGAATATGGCAATGGGAACAAGTGGCGGATTATTTACCGTGCTAACCGTGCGATAATTGGACGTAACCCAAACAAGATAAGACCGGGGCAGAGGCTTGTTATACTAAAGAAGGAAGCTATGGTTAAGGTGGTTAGTACCCCCAAGGGCTATGTGTATTGGAAAACCATTACCGCCGTTGTTAAATCTTACTGTAATTTGGAGTGCTGTTGCGGTAAGTTGGCCGATGGACGTACTGCGATAAATGACAATGCTTGGGTATTTGACGGCGCGGCAGTTTGCTTCAAGGCAATCCCAAAACGGTCAATGATGTTTATCCCCGGAATCGGTTGGAAAGATGACAAGGTGGATGTTGCATGACTTCATCAAAGAGAAGGGGCTACAGCGTGAATTTACTGAGTATGTCAAAAGCCATTTCTTTTCAAAATATACATCTGGCCAATATGAAGTATATAAAGATATGAGACCTGTTGCTTTATTTAGAGTATTTTTCCCAAATCCACACAAGGAGAAGTTGTGACGAAGAAGATAAAGTTCCTACCGTTGTCAAAGGAAGGCACGGATAGGGTAGCACACAATCTACATGAATACCAAGTGTTGCCCGAAACACGGGAAATATTCTTGCACCGGCACATACACGATGAAAGCGGTGACGACGGGGATGGATGCGGTATAGACTATCGTAGTGCCACACGGTTCATCAAAAACCTACGGTTCCTTAACGGGCGGGGTCGTGACAATATACTTGTACACATGGAAAGCCGTGGCGGGGATTGGGAAGATGGTATGGCGATATACGATGCGATTAAGGCATCCGAAAGCCCGGTGATTATCCTTGCCTATGCACATGCACGGTCTATGACATCTATAATCCTTCAGGCCGCTACTATACGCGTCCTTATGCCATCTGCCTTGTTTCTCATTCACGAAGGCTTTTCGGGCTGTGATGACAGAACGCGAGCGTTCCTAACATGGGCAGAACAAGACAAGAAGGACTTAGAGACTATGTTGGGTGTGTATGCAGGGCGATGCAAAAAATCAAAAACGAAAGTATGGGTGGGGATGACAAAGCTACAGGTTGAACAAGCCATATATGCAAAAGTCCGCGAGAAGGATGATTGGATTCTTAGTGCTAACTCAGCAGTACAACATGGGTTTGCAGACGGCGTGTTAGGCACTAAGGGTTGGGAAACAATAGAAAAGATAAGATGTCAAACATGATGAAAGTAAAGATGATTCTGTATAGCATTGTAGTGATTTGTTATTTTGTAGCTGGTGGTATGGATTTGTTTGCAAAGGAATGGCGACCTGGAATTCTAGCCATTTTGTATGGTTTAGCGAATATTGTAATTTTTCTCTTTAGGTGAAAAAGGGCTTGACAGATGGCGAAGCGACCGTATACTATACTAGGACTGTTTGAAACCGTACTAATTTCGGTGTTAACGATATATGGCCCTGCGGCTCAAGCCCTTGCGGTTTCGAGCAGTCCAAACGTGGGGCCTGTTTTATTTAAGGATGTGGTTGACGTGTCCAAGAAGAAATGTACCAAATGCGGAGAAGTAAAGTCATTAGAGCAATTTAGCAAGCAAAGAATCGCCAAAGATGGTAAACATTCGTGGTGCGAAGAATGTAGACGTAAATATAAGAAACGATACTATATTGCTAATAGTGCAAAGATACGAAAAAAAGCAAGTAAATACCTAGCTAAGAATCACGTAGCCATAAATGAACGCAGGAAAAAAGCATATCGTAAATATCGCACGATACGACTTTTAGAAATGGCAAAATATCGCGCTTCCCACAAAGAAGAAATGGCGGAATATCAGAAACAGTATAGGCAAGCGAATGTAGGAAAAAGAAAAGAATATGCACATAAGTATTATGCTATCAACAAGGAACATATCAACGCATATCGCGCCGAATATTATGCAACGAATTGCGAGAAGATTAAGAACCGTCAGAGGCAATACTATGCCTTGAATCAGAAAATGCTACAAAAAGAAAAGAGTGAATACGGGAAGACTGAACGTGGTCGGACGGTAATGAAAAGGAAATCAGCCAAGCGCAAACGTGAACTTGGCTTTAACCCGCTCAATGAAGCGTTTAAGGATAGCGTTTGGCATCACGTGGATGACCTTAATGTTGTAGCAATCCCTCGTGATATTCATGTTAAGTTCGGAGGGCTTAGCCGGGAAATTCATCGGCGTAAAGTTATGGAATGTTTCGGGAGTTTGGAAGCAATGATAAGCGGGAATATAAAGAAAGGGGTATGTAATGAAGTTAGCACGAGTTAGTAAGCGTATAAATGTGATACGCGGCGACATCGGTGATTTGCAAGAACGCATAGAACGTTCGATGCGTGTGTTGGAAGGAAATGTGTTCCCCGAAGAATTAGATGCATTGCATAAGGAATTGCTCGAAAAGCGTGATTGCCTTGTCACCCTTAAGGCAACCCGTATGGAAGCCAATGTTAGTTGTGGTATGTACGAAGTTATCCTTAAGCTTGGCGAAGCCAAGTCGTACCTGCGTTGGTTGGATGGGCTAGATGTTAGTGCCGGGAAGTCACGTGGCCGGTCGTTTGACGATTCACGTACCGTGATGTACATGTCACAGATGACGGTAGCGGAAAAGCAAGTATTGGTTGATGCGGTTAAGGTGTCAATCGAAGAAATGGTTGACCAACTTGACGATTTCAATGCCGAAACAAGCATAGAAGTATAGGGGGGATATTGACGTGGGCATGGGATTGATTGGTAGGCAGGGAGCCGTGGATAATCAGGAATCGGATAGGCCGATTTCGTTACCACGAACTTCTACAATTGAGAATACTGATGGTGATACCGGATTCGTTAGTCAAGGTTCTTGTGCGTCAGACATTAGTATTTTTGTGTCAGAATTCTTAAGGCAACTTGTTTGCCCGTCTTTCCATGTCCCGTCATTTACAAGGGGGAATGATGCTGATTAAATGCCCGGATTGTGGTACCACCGTATCGAACAAGGCATCGGGGTGTTTCAAGTGTGGGTGTCCGTTACGGCGGCAGACCAAGGTGCAGGTCATATCGAGAACATCAAAGGAACTTAAATGGGCGTTATTGAAATGGTTTGGATTGTTCCTAGCTTCGTTATTGCTTATGACCATATCGTTGACCACGGAAGTTATTGTGTTTGCGGCGGTTGGTGGGATAGCATTCTTTGTAAGTGTTTTTGGGATGGGGTTTGTTAAGTGTCAGATATGGTGGGAACATGAGTAAAGAAAGACCTATAATATTTCAAGGGCCTAAAGTTCGCACTATCCTAGACTGGGATTTCGATACCAAAGATGATATGCAGACTAGGAGGGTGATTAAGCCGCAACCGCAAAGCATAGACGAAACAACAAAGAAGACGATTCCGTATAACGGGACTGCGGCTTTCTTGCTAAAGGAATTGCGTTGTCCCTACGGCAAGCCGGGAGATCGGCTATGGGTGCGGGAAAAACATTATTTCGATGTACAACTGACCGAGGATAGATGGCACGTTGTATATGATAACCCGACAGAGATGCCGCATTGGAGCAATTACGATAACGACAAGAATCCTAAACTAAACAAGTGGCGACCATCAATCCACATGCCCCGTTGGGCTTCCCGTATCCTCTTGGAAGTGACAGACGTAAGGGTTGAGCTGGTGCAGGAGATATCGCCGGAAGATGCCATAGCAGAAGGTATACAAGAAAAACATACGCTGATTGTCGGTGCAGACTTAGCGGTCAATCTATTCCACGAGCTTTGGGATTCCATCAACGACAAGCGTGGTTTTGGATGGGATACTAATCCATGGGTACGGGTTGTTGGATTTAGAAAGGTTAACGGTTAACATTATGCCTACTAAGATACCTTGGGCTTCGGAAACTTGGAATGTAGTGACTGGCTGTACACCTATATCGGAAGGGTGTGCCCATTGCTATGCCAAGAAGATGGCAAGCCGTCTTGCCGGACGGTTCGGGTACGACAAGGACAAGCCGTTCAAGCCTACGTTCCATGCCGACAAACTCGAAGAACCTTTGGGTTGGCACATGCCCCGCAAGATATTTGTTTCTAGCATGGGTGACCTATTCCACGAAGATGTACCGATGAAGTGGATTTCCGAAGTGATGGGGTTTATTGCCGGTAGCGAAGTGCAACGTCATACATTCATGGTGTTGACGAAACGGCCCGAACGGATGCGTGATTACTTCAACGAACTAGATATACCACCTAACTTGTGGGTTGGCGTAACGGCTGAAAACCAAGAACGTGCCGATGAACGGATACCGGTGTTGTTGGAAATACAAGCGGCAGTACGGTTTGTCAGCATAGAACCCATGCTTGGTGACATCGACATAACGCATTATGGATACGGCATACCGGATTGGATTATTTGTGGTGCCGAATCGGGACCGGGGGCTAGATATATGGACCCACTTTGGGCAAGGAATCTAATGGGAAATTGTACATATCTTGATATCCCATTCTTCATGAAGCAAATGTCTAACAAGGAACCCATACCGGAAGACTTGATGGTACGGGAATGGCCGGACGTTAACGGTTAACAAGGGAAGGAGGGTCGTATGATGATAGAAGCAAAGAAGGTAAGGACGTTGGATGGGGGTACCGTAGAAGATGTAAAGGCGTTGATTGCGGATGGGTGGGAAATTGTGACCGTAGACGGCAAGCAGTTTGTTGATATATGTGATGCTTGTTCCGTGCCAATCTGTACAGGTGATGTATATGGGACAACACCGGATGAAGTTAAGTTGTGCGAAAGCTGTATGCCCAAGCAGGGTGAAGTTAAAGGCCAACCGGTGGTAGAACAGGCCAAGGATAAACCGGAACCCGTGGTGCAAGACGTTGCGGACCTATGCCTTACGTGTACCCGATTCGGGGCTAGGTGTAACATCGACCTACCACGGCCCATAAAGCGGTGTGAGGTATACTTGCCCGTTAAGGAAGAAATTAAAGAAGGGACTTGACAAACGGTGGTGAAGGCGGTATAATTGGGGGTAGATTGCGGACCGGGCGTAGATGCCCGGTTCGTTGTTATATAAAAGAAGCGGGATAGAGGAGTAGTACCTTGGAAGTCTCATAAGCTTCAGACGGTGGTGCAAATCCACCTCCCGCCACCAAATGGTAGATATTATGGTGTGGGTTCTTTGATAATTGGGGAATGGTACCGTAGCTCAATTGGAAGAGCATCTGCCTGTCGAGCAGAATGTAGCGGGTTCGAAACCCGCCGGTATCGCCAAAGAAGTAGTGTGCCCGGAATTGGTATCGGCCTCGGCTGTTAACCGAAGTGCCCGTGAGGGGATGCAGGTTCGAACCCTGCCACTACTGCCAACAAGCACGCTAATGTTCCAAGGCTTGGCGACGATGGTTCCAACCCATCGTGGGTGGGTTCGATTCCTACAGCGTGCGCCAAAACAAATGGGGCCGTAGCTCAATTTGGGAGAGCACCTGATTTGCACTCAGGAGGTTGCAGGTTCGATGCCTGTCGGTTCCACCAAGCTTGCGGTGTGGAAGGACACACACGAAGTGGTAGTAGGTTGTATCGGGGCGGGTTGCAAATACCCAAGCGGAGGAGATCGTCACTCCAACGCAATAGACTTCAAGATACAAGCAGGTGTCGAATCCTGTCAGGCTATAATGGAAGTGTAACTCAAAGGCAAGAGTGGTCCCCCGATTAGGGATTGGTTGCAGGTTCAAGTCCTGCCACTTCCACCAAATATTACCAAGGAAGGACAAATATGAATGAAGGACCGAAGGCTGTAAGGAAGAAGGCATTGGAAAGATATTATGCTAACCCTCCCATTTGCAAACAATGTGGGGACATTATCAATGTAAAAGAAGGGCAGAAACCCTCCGAAGCACAAAGTAAAAAATTCTGCGATCATAGTTGTTCTGCTAGATATAGCAATAAAGATAGATATGATTGGAATGAGGTTCAGGCGTTTTACGATAATGGAAATAGTAAACATGATTGCGTAAAACATTTCCGGTTTAAGTATGGAGCGATAAATGCGGCGGAAAGACGAGGGTTGCTAAGAACCACAAGGGGTGTGGAGTTGATTCCGCTAGAAGAAATGCTAGTAGAAAACAGTGCATGTGACAGGGGTAGTATAAAGGCTAGATTATTGAAGTTGGGAATATTGGAAAACAAGTGTTATATTTGTGGGTTGACCAAATGGCAAGGTAAGCCGATAGTAATGCGATTAGATCATATAAATGGGATGCCAAATGACCATAGACTTGAAAATTTACGAATGGTATGTCCTAATTGCGATAGTCAGTTGCCTACATTTTGCGGCAGGAATAAGAAGCCAGCATCCGTAATTCAGTGAAAGAAAGTTGGGTTTTTACCCCAAAGGTCGCCGGTTTGAATCCGGCCGGATGCACCAAGGACGGGCGGCTAGTTCAATTAGAAGAGCACTTGGTTTACACCCAAGAAGTTCAAGGTGCAAGTCCTTGGTCGCCCACCAGGGTCTTTAGCTCAAATAGGCAAGAGCACCGGACTCATAATCCGAAGGCTGTCGGTTCGAAGCCGACAAGGCCCACCAAAGAAAGGGGCTTACAATGGTTGGGGTATTGGGTACTAACGTATTATTGTTGAACCGTAACTATGCGGCAATTGATATTATTTCCGTGCGGCGTGCATTTGAAATGCTATGTGCCAGGGTAGCGGAAGTAGTGCGTGTAGAAGATGGCTTGTACCAGAATTACGACATAGTTACGTGGACGGAATTGTCGGACCTTAAGGTGCAGTTTGATGAACTAGACGAAAGCGACGACCTAATAAAAACGCCTAGCCTTAGTTTTATAGTGCCACGTGTATTAAGGACTATATTTTATTCTAAGTTGCCGGATAGAACGGTACGGTTGAACCGCAGGAATTTGTTTGCCCGTGATGGTAACCGTTGCCAATATTGTGGTCATAAGAAGAAGGCAAGGGAACTTAGCATAGACCATGTGGACCCAAGGGCGGAGGGTGGCATTGCCGTATGGGAAAACGTTGTTTGTGCATGTATTGAATGTAATAGCAAGAAGGGTGGACGTACCCCGGTGGCGGCGGGCATGAAGTTATTGAAGCGTCCGGTGGCACCAAGGATTAACCCATCCATGAAGATACAGATAGGTAGCAAGCGTTATGCATCGTGGAAGGATTTCGTATCGGAATCGTATTGGAACGTTGAGCTAGAAGAATAATGCACCCTTAACGCAATTGGAAGCGTACCCGGCTCTTAACCGGGAAGTTATCGGTTCGACCCCGATAGGGTGTACCAAAGTAGCGTCCGTAGCTCAATTTGGAAGAGTACCGGGCTTCTATCCCGGTTGTTGTAGGTTCGAGTCCTACCGGACGTGCCAGCGTATAAGTGCCCGTGGTCGAATTGCAAATGACGCTCGGCTACGAACCGAGAGATTGCAGGTTGGAGTCCTGCCGGGCATACCAGATTTATTTGTCGTATAAGTGAGCGTGGTGTAATGGAAGCACGGTAGATTGTGGCTCTGCCGGATTGGGTTCGAATCCCAACGTTCACCCCAGGGCAGTATGGAAGGAGTAGATAAATGGAGTACTTGGCGTTTTTGCCTATAGCTGGATTATTTTTGTGTATCCTATGTACTAAGAATTTCTTTGGGCCATGCGAAAGCGAATATGATTAATAAGGCGGGGAACCCAAGTGGCTAGGGGTTCGGTTGCAACCCGAATAATGGTGGGTTCGATTCCCATCCCCGTCTCCAGAGACGCCACTATGATCTAATGATAGGATGCTACTCTTTCAAGGTAGAAGCGGTGGGTTTAATTCCCCCTAGTGGTACCAGGGCTTATGATGGAATGGGAGACATGCGATCTTCAAACGGTCGTGTTCGAAAGAACGTACAGGTTCGAATCCTGTTAGGCCCACCAACGGGTGCGTGACGGAATGGAAAACGAAATCGGCTTAAATCCGATTGTCAGAAATGGCTTGTGGGTCCGAATCCCACCGCACCCACCAAAGACGGCCCCGTGATGGAATGAAGACATGACACGCTTAGACCGTGTTGGCCGAAAGGTCGTGCAGGTTCAAATCCTGCCGGGGCCACTAGGGCTTGACAGATACCGTTCTTGCCGTATACTTATACGGTTATATTGAGACTATCTACAATGAAAGTCTTAGGCATTGAGGCACAGCAGATCAAACCACTTGGTGGTCTTGGTATAGCCCTGTTGTGCTTCTTGTTTTGGGTGGGTGGTTATAGTGACTGAGAATAGCAACATGAATAAGTCGGAAAAATTGGGAATGCCACACGGAACAGCAAATGGGCGATTAAAGAAGGCGATTATGTTTATGTTGGTTCAAAGGCTTGGAATGGACACTTGTTACAGGTGTGGAAAGAAAATTGAAACGGTAAAAGAATTGAGTATCGAACACATTGTTTCGTGGGAAATGGCCAAAGACCCGGTTGCTACATTTTTCGATTTGGATAATATAGCATTTAGTCACCTGTCGTGCAATTCTACGCACAATACGGTGCGAATGCTTGAAGGAATGACGGCAGAAGGCAAACGAAGGCTTTCTAGGGTGATGAAGGGGGAAGGTAACCCACAATCAAAATTGACAGAAGATCAAGTGAGATATATTAGGGACATGCTGACTTATGGACATGGGGTTCGTGAAGTAGCCTGTATGATGGGAGTTAGCCATGTTCTTGTTAGTCACATAAAAAATGGCTATCGTTGGGGATGGATGCTGTAATGATCTATATGTAGAATTTAGTAGCGGGCGTAGCTCAACGGTAGAGCGCAACGTTGCCAACGTTGTAATTACGGGTTCGATTCCCGTCGTCCGCTCCAAGTAAAAGCGGGTATAGCTTAAGTAGGAAAGCGTATGGCTTCCAACCATATGTTCGGGGTGCAAGTCCTCGTATCCGCGCCAATGTTACCGAACGGGTTTATTGCGACATTTTGTCGGGATAATTGTCGGGATATTACCGAACGGTAATAATAAGGTGCGGTAGCTCAATCGGAAGAGCGTCGGTTTGAAGCACCGAAGGTTGGCGGGTCGGTTCCGCCCCGTACCACCAAAGAAGTCCGGTAGTTCAGTTGGAAGAACGCTTCACTCTGAATGAAGAGGCCGCAGGTTCAAGTCCTGCCCGGACTGCCAAAGCATTGACATATGTTATTATATGTGTATAGTATCGTAAGATAACTGCCCGTGGGAAAGCTTGGAAATCCGCGTGGTTTGGGACCACGAGATCGCTGGTTCGAGTCCAGCCGGGCAGACCAAAGTAATGCCGGTGTAGCTGAGTGGCCTAGCCGCTGATTTGTAATCAGCAGACGCGGGTTCGAATCCTGCCTCCGGCCCCAAAGAAGAAGGTTGGCCGAGTGGAAAGGCAACGGTCTGCTACACCGTAGTACCGAAAGGTATCGGGGGTTCGAATCCCCCACCTTCTGCCATGAATGGAGGGTAGGGCTGAATGGTCGGCAACCAGGTTTGAACCCTGGCCTAACCGCAAGGTTAAGCGTTCGATTCGTTTACCCTCCGCCATAGACGGCCGTATAGCACAATGGTAGTGCATCCGCCTTTGGAGCGGATAACGAAGGTTCGATTCCTTCTACGGCTTCCAAATGGGTCGTTAGCCTAACGGTAAGGCACCGGTCTGTAGAACCGGCGGGTAACCATTGGGGTTCGAATCCCTCACGGCCCACCAAAGATTTCTCTTGACTTTTGGCATTCAATGTGTTATGGTGGTAGTATGGTGAATGAAAACAAGTTAGATAAAGTATGTAGCATGTGCAAGCGGTCATTGCCGCTACGTGCATTTAGCAAGGTTATTGGGTATAAGAACGATTTGTATTGTTGGTGTAAATTGTGTGTGCGGCGATACAATGCGGACCGGATGCGTGGACACGATTATTGCACAACGTATACAAAGCGGATGATACAAGTAAGAAACTCTATATTGCCGGGTATCTTAGGCTTGCAGGATGGGGCGTTTTGCGAATTGTTGGATTGTTACGGGGTTGGTGCTACCGTGAAATAAGGGGGGAAGGGTAAGTGCATAGTTGGAACTTATATAAGGGAGATACAAAACCAAGAACGGTTAGCCGTATATCTTGGTTACAAAACTCCTGCCCGCTATCGGGTCAACGGCAACACGGGACGCCGGTTGTCGTGGGTCGCTATGCGAATAGCCCTTCTACCCCTATATTTATTGTGCTACGGTTAAATAAAAGGGGGTAAGGGGCTTGATAGGTTCTGTGCTAGGCCGGGCAGACGGTACTAGATTAAGGCCGACCCTACGGGGATGGTCAGATAAACGAACCTATATTCTGCCAAGCCACCGCCCCCCATTTATTGTGTTAACGGTTAACATTGAAAGGGGGTGATAAGATATGAAGGTCAGTGAAATACTCAAGGCCGATATCGAAGCCGAATTGGATGCCGATGAACTGGAAATGTTGAAGGGACAAGCAAAGCGGAGGGCCAAGGATATCCGTGACGCTAAAAGGACGCTGAAGAAGATGGAAACAGCCTACGCCAAGTTTCTCGACGCCGATTTAGAAGACATAGAGTTGAATGACCATAGGTGGTAAAATGCACGGATTAGTTGGTAGGCAAGCGGAATTGATTGTTGTTTTCGGTGGTCAACAGTTGACTAGCCCTGATTGCTTTTGTACCAATTGCGATGTTTCGGTAACTGCCGACAATATGTTTTGTGGTGACGGGTTGGCATTTATTTCTAATCGTCGCATGGAAATAGATTTGTCATTCACAGCATTTGGCGAAGGATGGCAGTTGGGGCTGTTGGGGAACGGGAAGGAAATAAGCAAGAAAATAGTCACAAATTGCACGATAAACGAATTGTTATTTGCTGTGCGTGAAAAAGTAAAGGCGAAAAGCATTAACGGTTAACGGTAAGGGGGAATAATGAAACAGGAAAAGACATTGCCAATTAGGGGCATAAAAGTCAGCTATGATACTGGCGAATATGATGGGCAACCTTCTTTATGTATTTACTATGGCAATACAATGATTGGAATTGACATACCGCCAGGGCATATGGTAGAAGATATGGGATTGCGATTCAGTAATGGTGCAACCGGATGGCGACCCATTGATTTCGATAAGGATGAAAAAGCAACATGACACCGCTACAAAAAGCAATTAAGTTAGCCACTAAAGCGCACAGCGGCCAGAACCGTAAGTTTGGTCAATGTGAAGCATAGAAGAAAATATTATATTACCAATCGCAAACGTTACCGAAGCGTTCGCAAGAAGTATCGAGATACTAACGCTGGAAAATTGGCGGAATATGCCAGGGAATATCGCAAGGCTAATCCAGAAAAGTGGCGTAAAAGAAATAGGCGACGCCGAGCAATGAAGCGGAGCGTTTCGGAAAACTTCACAGACGAAGAAGCCTGTTTTGTCCGTTCCTTTTGGGGTAACCGTTGTGCCGTATGCGGCAGAACCCAGGAGGAAGAAAAGCGTGCAATGCCTATCGACCATTGGCACCCATTATCCAAAGGCAATCCGTTGACTATGAAAAATGCCGTGTTGCTTTGCCAGAAACATAACAGCCAAAAAGGGCCAAGTGAACCGGAAGACATATTTGGTTCTGAAATAGTTAAATACATAGAGGGACGAATAGAAGTCCAAATTAGAATGTGGAATGAACATGAAAATATGGCTCATTGATTTCGACGGCAAGGTGGAAAATCTTGCCCTGATGCGGTTGTCTTCATATCACAAGGTATTAGGCGACCAAGTTACATTGAAGTACGGTGAAGCACAACCTGAATTATTCGAAGTCCCCGACAAGGTTTATATATCTTGTTTGTTCAGATGGAATAGGCAAGCGGCTCTTGACCTAGCAAGCCGATGGAAGTGTGATGTTGAAGTTGGCGGTACGGGGATAGACCTAAAGCTTAGGTTGCCATGTGCAGTAGAAGCGTGCGGGCCGGACTATTCCCTATATGGACGGGATAGGGCGATAGGTTTCATATCGAGGGGTTGTATACGTAAATGCCCATGGTGCGTTGTACCCGAAAAGGAAGGCAAGATATATCGGGCTTCAAGTGTTCAAGCCGTAGTCGGTGCCTACAAAGAAGCATTGCTTTTGGACAATAACATATTGGCGTTACCAGATCATTGTGACGACCTTCGGTGGTTAGCGGATAGCGGTGTGGCGATAGATTTTAACCAGGGATTAGACGCTAGGCTCGTCACCGATGAAAATGCTAAGTTACTCAAGGCATGTCGTTGGTCTATGCGTGGGCCACGGCTTGCAATGGATAGCAAAGCATCAATACCGGCGGTAGGTAATGCATTAGACAAATTGCACAAAGCGGGCTTTGCGAAGTCTGCTACAAGAATTTACGTATTGATAGGGTTTGAAGGTTTAGAATCTGATGTGGAACGAATCTGCACGGTCTATACGTATGGGGCACAGATATATGTTATGGGATATAGAGAACTGGAATGTGGCACAGAACCGGCTACCGAATGGGACGAGAAGCTATACCGAAAATATAGACGGGCATTAACGAACTTGCCAGGACTACATCCGAAGACGTTTCGTTCCTTTGCAATCCAAGTCATATCGCAATTGCCCAACGGACGCGATATATTGAAACGATGCATGGAGACAGCCGCAAAATACATGGGCAGTTCAGATGTAGACTTAAATCAATTCATAGATTTAATCTAAGCATAGCATCAAGCCGACTCGTTACACTCGCGGCTTATGCAGAATTATGTGGTAGAATAAAAAGGAGTGTAACATGGAAGACCCCGACTTACATAAAGCTAGAAAGCCATGCCGTAAATGTGGCCAAGTCAAATCACTAGCCAAGTTCTATAGGAACAAACAATCTAAGGATGGTAGGTCTGGCACCTGTAAGGAATGCAATCTCACCTATAACAAAGCCCGCAAGAAGAGGTTTCGCGAAGAAGCCATGGATGTATACGGCCATAAGTGTGCGTGTTGTGGTGAAGCCCGATTTGAATTCCTGACATTCGATCATATTGACGGTCTTGGCTCACTAGAACGGCGGCGGGATTCCGTCAATATGACTGCTAATCTACCCAAGTATTTGAAATCAATGGATTATCCCAAGGACAAGTTTCGGTTGTTGTGCCATAATTGCAATTCGTCTATTGCGTATTATGGCCATTGTCCACATAGGGAAAAATAATATAATCGAAAATAACCTACCACTGCCAGGCAATTTGTGGTTGCCAACGCATAGGGAATTCGTGTGCTATATTTTTGGGGATGTTAACCGAAAAAGAATCCTTTCCCATGGATGGTATATCAGTATTACCAACGTAACTATAATTGCTCCCTATATAGCTATTGTGTTTATCATAAAAAAATACAGTAACTTTTACAAAATATGCATTCTTATTGGATGTGTTTTCAATTAAACCTATAACACAAGTTCTGCCATAATCATTTTTAGTCATTTTGGGATCACCAACAAATACAATGCCTGTTTTAGGTTTTTGGTCTATTGCTATATCGGCAATTGAAGTTGTTGGTTTGGTCACAAATAGTTCTTTGGTTGGGGGCTGTATGGTTGTAGTATATGTTGTACGTTTCGATATGTAAATAGCAATAAGTAGTCCCAAGATCAATACCCCCACCACGAGGAGAACAAGATTTAGATAATGGATATCGTAATGTTTGACGGGCGGGCCATCTGGTCTATGTTTTGGCTTTGGGGGTTTGTATTTTGTGGAATGGCGAACCAAGTTCTTTACTTCAGATAATAACGATGCGTCTACTTCATTATTTTCTTTCATGCTTTCCCCTCCCCATGAAAAAGACAGACAGCCCTACTCAAGTCTTGGGCGAGGTATGGTCGTACCTATTCCGCCACTCTTTCGGGCTATCTGCCCTAAGAGCGAGGAAAGCATTGACCATTTTCGCCCACGTTCTTGACGGATTACATTTGGGATATATATAACATATTAAGAAGAAGAGGGCAAGATGTGTCATAATCTTTCATCTGAGCATGTAGGGGTTCTAAGGCTTGCATTAGCAGGTGATCTCCCAGACATCCTTACACCGCTTACCTCGCCGCCATCAAATCTTGCGGTTGATTTGATTGAAATAGGTTTTCTCCGAGGCGACTGTGATTTTGGCCGTGGCGATGCAGTAGTATCGGGCATCAGCATTACTCTAAAGGGAAGGCAATATCTGGATAAACTTGATATGCCATCACCCGAACCATATCCGATATCGTATACAGCACATCGCCCATCCCCCAATAATTCCGATGATATACATTATCCAAGGGAGAGCGTTCTCCGCTTTTCTGATAAATTTCTTGGCAGACTTGCAGTAGCGACAATCGCAATCATTCTCGGAGCGTTCATCATTTACCTTATTGCTGAACACACTAACCTCCTATCCCCAATTGTGGGAAAACCATGGAACTAATTAGCACAAGTATTGTCTGCGGCGTTGTGGTCCTCTTGGCTTATTATTGTATTAAGCTTAAGGCGTCTGAGCTCGCGTTCAAGAAAGAAAATGTAAAGCTTGGAAAACACGTTGCTGATCTTGAGGCAGAGAATGCTAAGTATAAGCAAAGGGATGCGGCAAAGCCAAAGGCCGGACCCCATGGGGGCAAAGGCACATCTATGTTCCAACCTCCTGACATATGACCCTAAAGCATTATCGAGCTTATTTGAAAAGCCACATAACAACTGGGTCAAACCGACTGTCGGGGCACGGCCCCGCCAGCGGCTTACCCAGGGCGTTAGAAATCCTTGTTTATATATCATGCCAATAGTATACCATAGGCCGCAATGAATGTCAAGGACTTTTTTGTATGTGGCGTGATATTCCGCTTGACTTCCAAGCTTGGATGTGCTATAGTGCTTACATGATAAAGGACAAGGGGGTTGCGGTGTGGATGGACACACAAGGTATGAATGTTTCGGGTACGGTAGGCGTTGGCATGAGGCAATGTCCAAGGAATGGCCAACCGCAAATCATACTTGGCGAAACAATAACACGCCCGAAAGCAGGTATCAAGCCCTGCCAAACCCCTGTCCCATTACTATGTTAACCGTTAACGGAAGATAGAACTATGGCAAAAGAAAAACAACTAACAAACGAACTAGTAGTAGAATATCAGGTTAATAATTTTGGACATGATAAAGATTCTATATATATACGCAATGGCAGTACGGTTGTTTCGATTGCTATACCATTTGGTCACACAATGGAAGATATGGAATTGCAGTATAGCATAGGTGCCGGTTGGATGGAAATCAATTTTAATGAATAGCGGAAGGCAATATGGATAAGGAAAAGAATCTATGTACAAGTGCTAAGCCTTACGAAAGGCCGCACTGGGGCATACATTATACAACTGCACGAAGGGAATATGAACTAGCTTTACGAATAGGGAATAAGCGATTTGGTTCTGAATGCAGACACGAACAAACCAAGGATGGGCATTGTACATCATGTTTAAGGAAGGTGATATAATGAACGAACCAATGATCGAACAAGCCAATCATGATGCAAGGGAAGGTGATAGGGAGGATGAAGTATCTTTAAGGGATATAAAAGACCCTATATGTCTTAATTGCGAAGAACCACTACAACGCATTAAGCAATTCCGAGCAACATCTACGTTTCCGACAGCCCCACCGTTTTATCGTACCATCTGTTTGGAATGCGGGTGGGTGTCACCATACTTCCTTACCCTAATCAGTAGCGATGAAGAAAAGTGTCCTGAAAATGGAAACAGTTGTTGTGTTGACGAAGAAAATCCATGCATCGGGATGGCTGATTGTCCCCAAGTAGTAGCAGTAAGGGTAGATAACGGCTTGCTTGAAGATTTGATAGATTATCTTGAATATCAAATTGATGATACAGGCATTGAATTATCAAGAAGGATTCAGAGGGAGGTGAATGGTGGATAGCTACAACACAGACAAGATGACAGAAGTGCAGTTAAGGGACCAATTAGGATGGGCTGATGGTGATGTCGTGCACATACAGCAAATATTGTTAGCAACGGCCATGACTTTATGCGATAGGGTGGGGCAGTTGAAAGCCGAAATTGCAAAGTTAACCGTTAACGCAGGGAGGAGATAAGGGATAGATGATACATTGCGGTGATTGCCTTGATGTGATGCGTGGTATGGATGGGAACTCCATAGACACGATAATCACAGACCCGCCTTACGCTCTTGAATTCATGGGTAAGGGATGGGACAAGGTACTCCCGTCAGTTGATATCTGGAAGGAATGTCTGCGTGTAGCCAAGCCCGGCGCAATGCTCATGGCGTTTGGCGGTACTCGCACTTATCATCGTCTGACCTGTGCAATCGAGGACGCTGGCTGGGAGATACGGGATTGCGTGATGTGGGTATACGGTTCTGGATTTCCTAAGTCGCACGATATCGGTAAGGGGATTGACCGACAGCGAAACGACAATCCTTTATGGAAAGAAGTGGGGGTATGGCTTAGAGAAAAAAGAACAAATAAAGGATTTTCCACCAAGGAGCTTTGCGGTGCAATCGGGGCACATGGTGCGGTGAATCACGGCGGGGCCGTTTCGAATTGGGAGAAGGGTTTTTCTTGTCCCACTTGGGCTCAGTGGCAACAAATGCAATCGGTGTTGGGATTTTCCGGCGAGATGGACGTTGAAGTATGGAGGTTGAATGGACGTAAGGGAAAACCGGGAGATGCTTGGGATGAACGTGAGGCCATCAAGTTTATGGAACCGTCGAATATGTTTGAAGATAAACGGTTGGAGGATGCGAGACACGCAACAGATATGGGTGGGCTTGGTGGTGAGCGACTTGGTACGAAAGGTGGAGCAATCACCACCCCTGCAACCGCCGAAGCGCAAACATGGAACGGATACGGCACAGCCCTGAAGCCGGCATGGGAACCCATTGTGCTTGCCATGAAACCCCTTGACGGCACATTCGCACAGAACGCATTGAAGTGGGGCGTGGCAGGATTGTGGATTGATGGGGGGAGGGTAGGAACGGAAGGCGGCGGAACTCACTATGACAATAGAGATGAGAACGGGAAATGCAAAGGACATAAGAACGCAGGGCGGTCTACTTCTGGCGAAACCTTCCATGCAGACGAAACGAAAAAACCACAAGGTCGTTGGCCAGCAAACCTAATCCATGACGGAAGCGAAGAAGTGGTGGGGGAGTTTCCGAATAGCAAGGATGGCGTGGCAATAAATCGGCACAAGGATTCACTGAAACATAGCGGGAATAAAGTATACGGTAAGCGTAATAATGTTGCTGATACCCGAGACAAGGGATACGGTGGCTCCGGTACCGCCGCCCGCTTCTTCTACTGTGCCAAAGCAAGTAAGGCAGAACGGAATAAGGGGTGCGAGGGTATGGAGGATAAAGTCTCGAAGAAATATAGCGGAGGGATTCCATCGGCCGTGAACAGTGACCCGCGTGGCATGAGCGGAGGTGGGGAGCGGATCATGAAGAACAACCACCCGACCGTCAAGCCCGTATCGCTGATGCGTTATCTTTGCAGGCTCACCCGCATGCCAGAAGGAGGTACAGTTCTCGACCCGTTCATGGGAAGCGGTAGTACGGGCATAGCGGCGAAGATGGAGGGCCGTGAGTTCATCGGGATAGATCAGACTCCCGAATATTGCGAGATAATGAAGAATAGAATCGAAGTTTGGGAACCGGAAGTAGAAGATGTGGATGACCAGAAGGAGTTTGGATTTTGACCCTTACGTCAACATGGAAAGGAAATTGGTAGACTGAATGACAGACCTCCCAGGACAAGAAATGCTATTTGACATGGGTGAATCATGGGAAGAAGAATGGAATGGAATGCCAGAATTTGTACAAGAAGACCATGCCCCGTTCAAAACTTTGATTGTCCATTTCGAAAAAAGGGAAGACATGGACGCTTTCGCTAAATTGGTAAAGCAACGGCTCACATTTAAGACCCTATCGATTTGGTTTCCAGAAGCGGAAATTGAACGATGGTCGAAGCGGTATACAGATGGTACGGAAGTAGAATTGGAATAGACCCGCGTGGGTGGTGTAGGCGGTATACCGGAAGTTGGACGCCGAGTTGACCGGGTGCGGGATGCCCGGCGGGTCTGGTAAGGAGGATAAGATGAGGGATGTGAAGTTTAAGTTTGTAGTCGAGAACCATGGTAAGCAGTGGATTAGTAGGGAGTATGAGTTGGACGAAAACGGCTTGCCTTCCGAAGAGACTGTCTTGGAGGACATGGAAGAATGCGATTGCTCTCTAAACGAATCCATTAGCGTGTGCGAAGGTGATTGTGTTCGGTTTGAGGACGGTAAGGTTATTGATAAAATCCAATACATTGGCATCAAGGACAAGACCGGCGTTGAGATATACGAGGGGGATATAGTCGCAAGCCTGTCTCGACCCAACGTGGTAATAGTATGGGACAACGAATATGCTCGGTTTTGGATAAGATCACATACCCATCTCGATGGCCCCGAGGGGTGGGGAGGCATAAGGCATTTTCAGAAAACAACAGGATTGGTAGTCATCGGCAACATATACGAGAATAGCGACTTGCTTGATGTTAACGGTTAACGTTTAGGAAGGGGGAAAGATGAGAAAAGAATATGAATTGTCTGAAAAGCAGGAGAAGGTATTGCTTAATGCTTGCAAGTCTGTTCGGTATATGGTGTTTGGAGGGGTGCCGCCTCGGAGTCCGCAAGAAAATGCGAATAATGCTTGGTGTGAATTAGGTAGGGAAATGGGATTCGATGGCATGACCGTAGAACCCATTATTGGTAAGGGGAATCGATTCTTTACTGCCGTAGCCGTAAGCGAGGAAGGCAAGGTATGAAAACGAATGAATATCGAACCATAACGGACGGGAAAGAATTCTGCATACAAAGGATGCATAAATTCTGGTTGTTTAAGTGGTGGATATTGCAGGGGAAATTCTACCACGACCGTTGCGAACGAAGAAGTTCCAAGCGACCCCACTTCTTCTATAATATCCCCCTCTACGATGATATGTATCAGGTGGGTGATGCTTTTCGATATGACACCGAAGAAGGGGCAATGGCCAAAATCACAGAACTCAAGAAGATACATAAGTGGAGTCCGGTATGAGCGAAACCACATCGCTTGAACTATCAAAAGCCCTGAAGGAAGCAGGGGCGAAGCAGGAGAGTGAACATTCGTGGCGGGTGTATATTACCGAAACTATGCACTGCGAGACGCTCCACTATAGCGAACACGTAAAAGGTTTGACGGGAGATAAGTATTCTGCTTTCGACTGCCACGAACTGTTGGAGAGGTTGCCGGATGGTGCATGGGTACGTAAATTTGGAGGGCCAGAACATCTTAGTTTCCGTTATGATGTTGCAATAAACGGTGTAATCGGAGGATGTTCTTTCATGCAAGGGAACACACCCGCCGAAGCTCTTGGCAAGCTATATCTCTGGTGCTTACAGAACGGACGTTGCCCTAGAAGCAAGGAATGGGCAGAACGTAAAGGTGCTAAACTTGACCCCATGGGATTGGAAGCATGTGGTGGGTGATATAGCAGACGACCAAATTGACGATATGATGCAACAAGAAGCGGCAAGGGGAACGGGTGCCGACATAGACCCCGAACGGGATATGCAACCAAGCGACGAAATAGCCTGTCCCGATTGCCCATGGCGTGGCACACTAGAAGATTGCCAGATGAGCCAAACTACACACTACGGTAGATGGATAGAATACATGCATTGCCCTAGGTGCATGGCTATCCTGTAGACGTTAACGGTTAACACCCCACAAGTACCCATCAAGTAGTAAAACCCATAAACATTGCCGTTCCACACCCATATCCCCTTGACGGAACCGGTTTTTGCCGTATAATATAGCAGAACTGTTTAGGGTCACAACGGCTAATATTAGACCATTATGAAGCCCCACGGCTCAATCCTAGTGATTCTGAGCAGTTCTACGTGGGGCTTCTGTATTAAAGGGTGTGATTGTGTATGAAGGAATGTGGTATCTGCGGAAAGTTATTCCCGGTAAATGGCAATCAAAGGTATTGTTCGAAACGGTGTCGGGCTATAGCAGTTGCGACCAGTAAACGGATATACAGCAAATCTAGGTGTGATAGGCGGCGTAAGGCAATTATTGCCGCAAGAACCTACCAATTCAATAATGCGAAGAAAGTTTGCATTACTCCACATGGCATGGTTATTGATGTGCTGATAGGGGGTATATGGAAGAAAAGGTGTTCTAAGTGTTCAGCAATGTTGCCGTTGAGTGCTTTTACCCACAACGAAGGGAACCGTGATGGGTTTTCTTTTTATTGTTCAAAATGTAATCGGATAGCCGAAGTTAAACGGCTTAGTTGTCCGATCAAGGCCGAACGGAGTAGGGATAGAAGACGCCGTTGGCATGTAAACAATAGGGATAGGGCAAGGGCGGCATACCGTAGGCGTAGGGCGGCGGCGGCACAGGTGAACGAAGATTTCACACCTGATATGGAACGATTTTCTACCGATTTTTGGGACGGCAGATGTGCCATATGTGGTGATACCGGGCAATTAGTCATGGACCATTGGTTCCCCCTTCAACCTGCTGATGGTGGGATTGGCCATGCCTTATCAATGGATAATGCGGTTCTTATGTGTTCTTCCTGCAATTCTAAGAAGCATAATAACCATCCTGCCGATATTTACTCATCAAGCTTGTACGGGGCTATATGTAGCAAGCTAGGCCAACAGGCACATAATTGGCTTTTAGCCACAAAAAACATCCCGTTATCTACTTGACAAGTGTAGGACTCGCCGTATACTTCTTGAAAGCGGCTTACAAGTGTAAGTAATATGTGTAGGAAGGGATAGATTATGGGGGATAGCGAAGTAGACAAGCCGGTAACGGACAAGCCAAAACAGGCTAGAAAGACATATGAATGGCCCGAACTAGAAGTTAAGTTCATAGCGGGGCCACCTTCCGAAACGCTTGCCGCCTTCTTTGGGTCACAAGGCGTTAACGTGGCAGTAGGTTACAACCATGCAAACAAGGAGCAATGGAGCGAAAAGAAGATAGAATACCAATTGAAACTCAATGAAAGGGTCAAGGAACTTCTAGCCGAGAAGAAAGCGTTGACCCTTGTGCAACTTATACCACTTGTCGATGCTGAAATCATAAGACAAGTAAGGGGCTTGCAAGAATCGGGGGATGTGTCAATGGGGGCACTAGAAACCATATTTAAGTTAAGGTTGTTGCTAACCGGACAACCAACGGAACATGCCAAGTATGAGCACGAAGGTCTTGACGGAACCGAAGAGTCCGACCTTAGAAAGCTACTTAGGGGACTTGACGCCGCAGAAGAGAAACAACTTACGAGAAGAAACCTTAATTAGACTTGCCAGGGTGGACTTAGAATCATTCTTGTCGTATGTCATGACAGATGACAAGGGCAAACGTTGGCCTAACGTACCGGGCTTCCAACACGAATGGTGTGAGGAACTAAAGGGTGGGTGCCGCAAGTTAAATGTGCTTGGCCCCAAGAAGCACGGTAAACCGATAGAAGAAAACAGTTTGGTATTAATGGCTGATGGTAGTTATAAGCGGCTTGGTGATGTGCGGGTGGGTGATGGTGTAATTACGAGTCAAGGTCGGCCAAGGGAAGTATCGGAAGTGTTTGAGCAAGGCAAACTACCCGTATTAGAAATAAAGACACGTTGTGGTAGAAGTATTAAATCTGCGTATGATCACCCATTCCTTACCCCTAGTGGCTATGTCATGGCTAAAGATTTAGCCGTCGGCAATGTGTTGGCTAACCTAGGACAGCTTTCGACGGTGTGGCTTGAATGGAAACGGCCAATAGAAGAATACAGGCTTGCCGGGTATTTTATCGGCGATGGGAATGTTACCCGTAGCGGCCATTCTAATAATGCAAGGATTACTTGCTATGATGACATCGAGGCTAAAGACATCTACCATTGTACCGCCGTAATGGGTTTCGGCATAAAACCACAACGTAAGGGAGCTAAGAAGGTTGGTTATGGATTGAGCGACGGTGTGCAGAAATGGCTTCGTGATACAGGTGTCGCCGGGCATAATAGCCATACTAAGGTTGTCCCATCATTTGTGTTCAAGGGAAACAATGAACAGGTAGCCAACTATATTGGTGCGTATTTTGCTTGTGACGGGACAAACAACAAGAAAGGGACTCTACGCAAAGACCCGGTTATTTCCCTGTCTTCGGTTAGCAAGGAATTGTTAATCGGAACACAAAGCCTGTTACTCCGCTTCGGTATCAAGTCAAGGCTAAGTATCAAGAATGGCAGATACAATGGGTTGCCGCATGTTTCTTGGCGATTAACCATTACAGGCAGGGACTATGTATCAAAGTTTGTTGACAAGATTCCGGTGTATAGCGAGAAAAGCAACAGATTCAAGGAGTGGGGATTGAATAGGCGTGAATTCGATAGGCAATACTTACCCGACGAGATAACATCCATAACAAAGGCCGGGGTGGAACCATGTAGGTGTTTGTCTGTAGAAGAAGATTGTTCATTTACAGCACAAGACTTTGTGGTTCATAACACGGCTGCCCTATCCATAGGCCGTAGCATACATCGGTTGGGCCAAGACCCGGAACGTAAGATAAAAATTATATCCGCTACCGATGGTGAAGCGTCCAAACGTGGCGATGCTATCATACGCAACATCCGTGACAACGAACGTATACACAAGGTATTCCCACACCTAAAGCTTGAAAGCAATGACCCAAGCATAACGCGGTTCAACGTGGTGTGTAACAACCTTAGTGGTGAGCCAAGTGTGCAGACCTACGGGGTAATGTCTACAAGTGAAGGTGGTATGTCTGATGACATAATCTTTGATGATGCCGTGGATATGCGGAACGCCGTACTAGAACCGGCGTTAAGGCCCAAGGTAATAGACAAGATAGAAAACAGTTGGCTACCTAGTTTACTTAAGGGTGGTATTTCTATTAACCTATCCAATGCATGGCAGGTAGGTGACTTCAGCCAAAGCCTAAAGGCAAACCCAACATGGGTAACGTGGGAACGACAGGCGGTATTAGTTACGTGCCCGGCGTGTGGCCACGTAGAAGGGTTTGACCCACCGGACGATGGACCGGTTAATGCGATGTGTATGAAGTGTAGTGAACCGGCCGACGTTGTTACCCTATGGCCCGAACATTGGTCGTTAGCGGAACTACAGGAACTTAAGCGTGGTATGCTACCAAGGGCTTGGGGTAGGATGTATATGATGAACCCGATATCTGATGAGGATTGCCAATTCAAGGTAGAGGCATTAACGGAAGCGTGTAAGGAAGCACCGTTCCCCGGCATAGAAAACGTTGTGTTCATGTCCGGTTGCGATATAGCTAGTTCAAAGAAGGGTGCATACTTCATACACCTTGTAGGATGCATAGAAGATAATGGGCATAAACACTTGGTAGCCATGGACAGGAAGCGTGGGGCGGACATAAACTATCAGGCCGACCAAGTGTATTCCGATTACACCAAGTACCACCTTGAGGATATACGGGTAGAAGATAACGGGGTACAGAAGTTAGTAGCCCAAGCGTTTGCGGCATTGCATAAGGACAAGGCGAAGCTACCCATTAGCATGTACACAACAACAAGCAAAAGTAAGCGGCACCTGCAATTCGGTATACCGGGTTTAGCCGGTGAGGTAGACCGTGGCGAATGGACTATATGGGATAGTGAGGGCAAGCTTATGCCGTTAGTACAAGAGGCAAAGACCTACGGTGCGGGCGAGTTCTTTGATACGGTAATGGGTTGGTTATTCCTACGTGAAGCGTTTAAGAAGCGTGCCCCGCAAAAGGCGGCACCACGTGGGGGTACCGGCGGTTCGGCGTTTAAGCGGGTAGTACAACCGCAATTTAGGGGTTCACCTTTTACACGACCAGGGGGATAGATGGCGAAGCGGGATGAATTGAAGCGGGCTATACGCAAGGACATAGACAATGATAAGTTCCTTGGTAACTATGCGGAAAAGACACGTGACCGGATAGCCGGGATGGTAGCACAGAAATTGGCAAATGATAAAGACCCGGACTTCGGTAAGGAAGTAACCGGGCCACGTAGTACCGGTACCGGTGGTATATTCGGGTCTGAAACTGCTGATGGCATAATGCAACAGAAGACGGCGGCAAAGATAAGCATAGGTCGGTTGAAGAAGATGCGTACCGATGGGCAGATACAGTTAGGGTTAACGGCTATCAAGGCACCGGTAATAGGTACGTTGGCGGATGTACCCGCAATCGAGGGTGACGACCCGGAAGTGAATGCATTTGTGGACACCATGCTTGAAGGCTTCTGGAAGTCGTTAGTACGTAGTAGCATGAACGGCTTAGACTTTGGCTTCCTACCCCATGAGAAGATATTTGAACGTGAAGACTTTACGTGGTCGTGGCAGGTAAAGGAAGGGGCCAAGACGGTTGACAAGGAAAGCACGTTAACCATGGCGTGGGTGTTGAAGAAGCTTAAGGACATAGACCCGGAAGGGGTTAAGATATGGGTAGAGGGTGATAGCGAATCGTTTGCCGGGTTCACGGAAAAGGGTAAGGAAGTAAAGGACATTGTACCCGCACCCAAGGCGTTTGTGTTTACACCGGAACGTGAGTTTGGGAACCTATACGGTAAGCCAAGGTTGATACCTCCATATGAACCGTGGACAACGTTTACGATATTGGAATACTTTAGTAACCGGTACTTCGAACGGTTTGGTGAGCCGGGCATAAAGGTAGGGTATAGCCCGGACCCGGTGCAGAACGAAAGCGGTACACGGGAAACGTATCCCGGCGAACTAGCGGCGGCGGCGGCCGAAGCATATAAGGGTAACGGTATATACTTGCACCCTAGCGTATATGACGAGGCAACTAAGGAACCCATTTATACATTTGATATTATTAGCGATGACCGTAGGGGTAGTGACTGGATTGGCATACTAGACTTCCACCTAAAGCGTATACTACGTGCGTTGCTTATACCGGAACGTGCGTTGACGCAGGACACGCAGGTAGGTAGCTTGGCAAGTGCCCAGGCGTACCACGAACACTTTGTGCTTATGCTACAACAGGTAGTGGAATCATTTGTGGAACACGTTAACCTGTACATCGTACCGGAAATCATACGGTTAGCCCTTGGTGCCGATAGGGCAACAGCAAAGCTTATAGCCCCATCGATTAGTACGGAAAACGAAATGCTTATAGACGAACTTATCAAGGTGGCGGCAAAGGATGATGAATCGGTAAGGGAAATAATAGACTGGACGAATATGTTGATAACGAACAACATCCCGATAATCGAGAAGGCGGAGGACGACAATGGGGATGATACGGAACCGGCACCGGAAGGCGAGGAAGAAGAATCGCGTAAGACACGCACCACTTCCGGGTCCGAGGTTATAACTATAGTCGGCCCGGCACAGGACACGCATGACCTTGCTACGGTGGCGGGATTAGACAAGTTAGCAAAGGGCTTGATGGCCGAAACCGAAAAGGCAATAGCTAAGAAGTCACAGCCGGTATGGGACAGGGTGTTGGGCTATGAGAAGGATATGCGTGATGCGGGAATGCAGTTCCTTGCGGGTGCCAAGCTAACCGATGGCCGCATTGACAAGCGTGGTAACGAAAAGGCGTTGAAGGCTACTATAGCCAAGATAAACAAGGCCAAGTCCGATATGCTCAAGTATTACGAAACCGGTGATGCCAAGCGCACCGATGCATACTTTGATGACTTCGAGGAGTTGGGCTTAAAGCATGTAAAGCAGTTTGCCGCGCTGTACGGTGTCACGTTGCCAGATGGGTATGCCAAGGCGGTACGTGAAGAAAAGCTTGGCCGTTCCTTTGGTGGTGCCGGTAGATCGTTCCTTGAAAACATATTGCTTGCCGGTGAACGTGCGGCACCTGCATTGGCGGGTATCCTTATGCTTGCCGAGGACCAAGGACAGGTAGTAGATGAGGTGGCGGCTAATGCGGCTATGGTAACCGGGGCAAGTGCGGCGTTTAACCAAGATGCCGATGACATTGCATGGGCAACCAAGGCGGTAGACAAAGCTTCTGAAGCCGGTACCGCTACGGCGGCGGGTGCCGTATTCACCAAGGCGGCCGGTACTGCCAAGAGTGCTAACGACAAGAAGGCGGCAAAGGCACAGGCGGATAAGGTTAGTAAGCTACGGTTTATACGGCCGGAGGATACGGTAGGTGCGGCAGTAGAGGATTGGCATATGAACCGTGGGTACCTTACCCAAACAATTGAGGCCCCGGCACGTGGTACGTACCGTTGGACATTAGCATCTGTAGCCGCATTGGCTGGTTGGGATGTGGCAAAGATGTTCCAGAACCCCAAGACCGTTGCACAGGGCACACCAAGCGGGATAACCGAAAAGTATAAGGACAAGATAGCAACGTTGGGTAGGTGGGATGAGATAGCACGGGTTGAGGGCGTTAAGGAACCGTTGAAGTTATATGGGTTTAACCGTGGCACACGTTCGTATTGGTTCTACATGCCGTTATTGTGGGCCATGAAACGGAATATGGATATAGACAAGGCAGGTGGGGAATGATGAAGAACGACGTAGCCCAAAAGGCGGGTTGGCAGGTAGAACTCTGGATGAATGCTTTGGGCACCATCGAAAACATAGCCATGGCAAACGGGTATGATGATGACATGTTATCTTCAACCGCTATTGCATCGGTGTTGGCGGCCGTGGTAGATGAAGCGTATTCGATAGGACTATGCATTGGTGCGGTATCAAAAGAAGAACAGGTCGATAGGCATTGTTTCAGAAATCAAAACTAATTGAAGGGGGGTGTTTGTTAGACATGGCAAAGGCAAAGGCGGTAGTATCGAAACGTTGGTACGAAAGCATTACGTTGTGGGCTAATATCATCATGATACTTGGTATAGCACTACAAGCGTATGAAGGTACCACGGTAATGGATGCACAGTTACAGGCTGGTATTGTTGCGGTGGTTAATGCGGTGTTACGGCTAAGGACGGGCAAGCCGATAGCATTAGGTAAGGTAGCGGGATAGGGGGTCTTTTATGGCAGGAAAGGCAGAATTAGTAATTAGATTGAAGCAAAATAAATTCATGAAGGAAGCAAAGAAACTTGCTGTTGATATTAGCAAGATTGCATTACTAGCCCCAAAGAAGGACAAGGAAAAGGTCGGTGTTATCCTTGGCCGTATTGACAAGCGGTTTAGGTCGTGGCTTGAAGTGGCAGAGAAAGCAAAGTAATGGGACACTTCCGCAAAGTATCTAGTAACGTAAAGGATTACAGTTGGGATGACGGGACCATGGAAATCGAATACACCAACGGCAAGCGGTACCGGTATTATAGGGTGCCGGAAAAGCTGTTTGTGGCGATGAGGATGTCACGGTCCAAGGGCAAGTTTGTTAACGAACACCTTAAAAAACCGGGGTATGAATATGGCGAAGGAATCTACTGATACGGTCGTTGATTGCGTTACGAAGGGACACAAGTCGATAGCTGGCAACCGTAAGCCTGATTGGAATTCCGTATGTCCGGGTTGTGCTAAGTTGAAGGTCAAGCTTGCTACACTAGAAAAGCTTTGCGAGGATATAACGAAGCGTAACGTGGTATTGAAGAATAACCGGCACTCCCCAAGCCAAAAAAGAAGGGGAAATAGAGATGGTAAGCAAAGAAGCTAAGAAGGCGTTCGAGTCAGCCGAAAATGACTTGAAGAAAGAAGAAGGCGAACAGCTTAAAGAGGTTATCAAAGCAACCTTGGAAAAGCTTAAGGAAAAGCAGGGGGAACGGGCAGGGTTGGATAAGGAGATAAAACTGCTCAAGCGGGACATCGATGATTTCAAGGCCGGTCGTTTAGACCGTATTGCCGAAAGGCAGGAGAAGGATGACTTGGCTAGGGAAGTATCGGTGTTCAAGATTGTAAAGAAGGAAGTAAACGAAGTACACCATCACCACCACCATCACGACAGATGGTATTGGCCGTACCAGATAACATGGAAGGACGAATGGTATCCACGTAGGACGGAATGGACTACGGTTACCGACGGTCCTTCTATCGGATATCTAACATCGTCAAACGGTAGTACGGGCCTTGGTATGTCCAATGCGTTTGCCGTGAACTGTTCAGTGGCGAAGGACTTTACATCGGGTGCATACAATATATCCAATGGGGATGTAGTACACCTGTAGGCTTATGAAACCTGCTTGGGGAGAGGACCGGTTATATTATGCGAAGGGTTAGGGCGAAACTATTAGCACGGAAAGCGGAAGATGCACGTTGGGTGGATAGCCGTAGTGCATTGGTAAGGCGGCAAAACGATAATGGTTCAACTACGTTGTGGTACCGGCAAGGTTCGGCACGGCGTATTTACCAAGACTTGAAGAAGGGGGTATGATAGGTATGCCGGTAGAAGCTTGTACGATAGATGGTGGGCCGGGTATGAGATGGGGTACCGAAGGAACTTGCTATCCGTATACGGCGGGTAACGATGCAAGCCGTGATGCGGCACACGAAAAGGCGGCGGCACAGGGCAGGGCTATAAAGGCACGTGGTAGTCTTAGCCTTTTTCGGTGTATAGAACTTAGCAACCTTGTTGACCATGCGAAACGTGAAATGGAAATAGCCGGGTTGTTCGACAAGGATAGCGACTACGGAGGTATGTTGGCTAAGTCGGTATTGGCTATCATGAAGGTCTTTGCCGGTCAAGGGCATAGTGGGTGTTCGGCCGAGATGTGTACACGGTTATTCGAAAAGCTTGCACGGTTCGAGAACCTTACACCACTTACTTCTAATCCAGATGAATGGAATGACGTGTCGGAAATGTCTGGTAGGCCGATGTGGCAGAGCAACCGTAACCCCGCCATGTTTTCCAAAGATGGTGGCAAGACGTGGTATGACGTTAATGACGGCGTGGAAGAATCGACTGATGGGTACAACCCGGATGGGCTTACCGATGAAGACCTAATGACCGACTTCCAAACGGTAATGTCGTGGAACACAACGTTGGGTGCGGAACGAGATACGATGGAATCCGATGTGCCGGAATACGCCGGGCGGATAGTAGCAGAACTGGTAAGGCGTGACAAGGTGACATTTGACATAGGGGCAATGCGGCACGAATCGGTGGTGCTGTTGGCAAGCACGTTCCAACGGCTAATAGCCACGAACCGTAAGTTCGTAGACCTTGTTGAAGTAGAACTAGCCAAGACAAGTGTTGAGGATGGCCATTTCCATACTTGGGAACCGGGCGGTAGTAAGACATCGGTTGTTGATGGGCATTCACACGGGCTAGACGAAGCCAATGCAATTACCATGGTTGCGGATGGACACACCCACCGGTTGCTTGGCGTTAACCGTTAACGCCGAATAGTAAAACGAAAAAAGATGGGTATCGGGGGGTTGACGGATGTTAGAACACATGTATACTTTGGTGTGAAGGCCAACATTGTGCAGATGTTTAGTATGTTAAAGGGGTGGTATAGTTGACGCAAATCATGACGTTAGAAGACATCAAACTGCCGTACATCGTACCCAACAAACTACTTATGACCGAAGGCGTATGGAATCAAACCAAGTTCCCCGCTAGTTCAATAGCGGCGGAAGCCAAACGGTTAGCAAGTGACCCCAATGCATCGGTACGTTTGTGTGTCGGTGCAAGTAGGGACCATGAAGATTCAACGGGTACACTTTGTGGTGATGTACGTAACTTCATATGGGATGGCAAGACGCTGTACGGTGACCTGTACTTTGTGAAGGAAGAACCGGCACGTATGGCCAAGTACCAAGTGGAAACCGGTGCGAAGCTAGAGGGCATATCACCACGTATGGACACCATACCACACCCGGACGGAAACGCAATAAAAGAGATAGTGGAATTCAAAAGCTTTGGCGTAGTGCTAGACCCGGCACAGGGTGACCAGGCTATGCTTGCTAAAGACGGTAAGGTTAAGTTGGACGATGGTGGCGATAAGACGTTGGAAACCGAAGATGGTGAAAACAAAATTGAGGAGGTGACTCAAACATTGGAAAAGGAACTAGCGAAGCAAATGTTCTGTGCGAAGTGCGATAAACTTTTCAAGGATGGTACGGAAAAGTGTTCTTCGTGTGGGGCGGAATTAAAGGAAGCCGATGCGGCTACAATAGCACGCTTGAAGGAAGGTGCTAAGAAAACCGAGGTCAAGAAAGAAGAAAAGAAGGAAGAAGTAAAGGAAGAAAAGACCGAGGTAACAGAAGAAGCTAAGGTTGAGGAAACGAAGGAACCGGAAGCTAAGAAGGAAGATGTTAAGGTTCAGAAGGAAACGTACCCCAACCCCACGCATAAGGAACGCCCGTTCTACCGTAAGGGTGGGGCAACAATGTCCCGTAAGCCTTACTACGCAAAGGATGGCGGTTCTTTCCATAAGGGTTCTATTGCGAAGCCGTTCTATTTCTCACGCCCGTTGGCTTTAGACCAAGTACGTGACGAAAAAGAATTGGCTAGTGACATTGCCGGGGTATGCGGCGAGATAGTCAAGTTTGAAAAGATGGGTGTCCTTGATGTTGAAAAGGCACTTGTTGACTTGATGAACATCATAGCCGAGATACCACAGGCTACAGAACTGGCGCGGAAGGAAATAGACGTTGAACCTTTCGTTATCGAACTCCTAAAGGGCAAGCGTGATGCAGAGGCTAAGGTTCTTAAGGATGAAGTTGACCGCATAGAAGCGGCCGGTAAGACCACACCCGCAATGCGTGACTACGTGGAGATGATTCTTGCTACACCTAGTGATGCGGTTCTTTCGGAGGAAGGGAAGAACGTTGATGTTGCAGAAGCGTTGCGTAAGGTGATTGAACTTTTGCCGGAAGGTGCGTCCATGACGCTGGACGAAAAGACTCAGCGGTTAGTTGCGAAGGAACAGAAGTTGTCGGAAGACAAGAGTGCCGAAGAAAGGCATGCTAAGGGTGCGGATAGCGTACCGGTAAATATGCGCAATGAAACGGAAACTGAATAGGGAGGTGACTTAGACTAATGGCGAATACCGCAAACAAGATTGGTATCACGAATGGTGTGGCTTATACTTCCAACAAGTTCATCAATGACAATGCACATATAGCTTGGAAGACGGTCATATTGGATTCGACAGCAAGGGACGCGACTAACACGCCGACCACCTTGCTTCGTGAAGGTTTGGTACTGGGTATCATAACGGCAGAAGAAACGTACAAGGAGTATAACAACTCTTCAAGTGACGGGTCTGAAGTTGCCGCTCTTATCCTTGCTGAACAGGTTGACTTGGTAAGCCCAAGTACGTATGCCGCCGTTGATTGCACAGGCTTGTGCGTATACCAAGCACGTGTAGAAAACGGGGCTTTGATTGGTATAGATGCTAACGGCCGAACTGACTTGGCCGGACGTATCGTGTTTGATAACATTTAAGGGAGGTGACTAAGACGAATGAGTAATATTGATGCTCTGGAATACGAAGAAATCATTGGGACGTATGAAACCATCAAGGATACCCCGCTAAAGGGTATTGATTTCTACAAGCGTTCGTTTGTAGACGTTGATGGTGATACGGCACATTGGGATGAGTACACCACAGTTCGTCTTGCGGATTCGGAATTTTCGAGCCGTGGCGACCCATCTACTTCAAAAGACCTTGCGAACATGCGTCCGCGAACAGCGGCCATGGCATACTTCAACACAAGCTTCATTGCTACCGGTGACAATTTGAACAACTTGCGTAAGCCGGGTAGTAATGTCAAGGACAAAGCGGGTAAGGCTTACCTTGCTAAGAACTTGATGGAAGTGAAGGACATGGAGCGTAGGGCACAGGAAAGGTTGCTGTTTAGTTGCCTTACCGGTACTTTAACGTACACACTTAACGACGTGGCGCAATCACAAACGATGAGTGTGCCCGCCGGTAACACAACAAACCCAACTACTTCGTGGGCTACTGCCGGTACCGATATCATCACCGACCTTTTAGGTTATAAGGCGATTGTTGAAGAAGGTTCTGGTCGTGTGTTGACAACGGGGTGGGTAAACGACACCGTTATGGGCTACTTGCTCAACAACACTTCGATTCAAAGCCTTATAGGTACGGGAACACTTACGGAACGTATTGCTAAGACAGGTAATATTGGTGTCATAGCCGGTATTAACTTCATACAGTACGACGGTGCTTACTACAACGGTTCAGCGACCGCTAAGTACGTATCGGATGACGTTGTGTTCATGACCCCGGACCCGGCCGATTGGCTAACGTACCAAAGAGGTTCGGTAGCTATTGCCGATGGCGAAGAAATGCGTATCGTAGCTTCGCCTGGTATTTGGGGCGTAACCAACAAAGACCCGGTAGGCGAAAAGGTTATCGTCAAGAGTTGTTTCTTGCCGGTACTTACTGCCCCGGCTTCTGTTGTTTACCTTTCAGACGTAACGCCGTAGTTTTGGAGTAAACTAGGTTATGGGGGTAGGGTGTTGAAGCCCCGCCCCCGTTCCTTTACACACGTAGCTCGTTAAGGGGTTGAGGACTTATCCGTGAAAATAATCGTTATACGCAAAGCCGGTGGTCTAGGCGACGTAATATGTTGCGAACCCGTAATACGTGGACTACGTAAGCAGTACCCACACGCCGATATAACATTCATATTCCCACCAGAATACAAACCGTTATTCGAAGACCGTAAGGACGCTACATACAAGTCATTGCATTATGTACGCATGACCGCCCGTTGGCTTAAGAAATACGAAGCGGATAATGATATATTCATAAACTTGTGCGGACCGGAATCCAACGACGAAGCCGGTGGTTCACCACAATGTTCACGCATAGAATCATTTTGCCATTATGCCGAAGTAGAGGCTACTAGCCCACGTTTGGATTTGACACGCAAAGAACACGAGAAGGCACACGAGGCTTTTAGCATATACCCTAAGCCGTGGGTAGGGTTCGGTATCAACGGTAGACAATGGGCTAAGAACTGGCCCACCGAATATTGGAAAGAATTGGCCGGTGAACTACCCGGTACCGTGTTTTACTTTGACCAAGGTGATGTGCTAGACCTTGGCGAAAAGGTTGTACCGATAGTCGGTAGAGAACTACGCGAAGTAATGGGGTTAATATCGGTATTAGACTTGATGATAACGGTTGACACCGGTTTGTTGCATACGGCGGCGGCATTGGGTACTAAGACGCTATCGCTTTGGGGGCCTACGGACCCGCACAGGACGTTAAAACATTACAAGGATGCATACTTTGTTGAACCGGCACCATATCGCGAGGTATCCGGTTGCCCCAAGCCGTGTTTACATGACCCGTGGAATTGCGGCCCGGACGGCAAGAAGTATTCCAGGTGTATGCATGCAATGAAGTCCGGCGTGGTTGCGGAACATGCCATAGAAATACTACGGGACAAAGCCGTAGCCCAAGAAACAAGGTCCGTAAGCAAAGCGAAATACTACAAGTCAAAGGATGGTATACCACCGGCACCGGAAGGCAAGAAGCGGATAGTGTTTGCCGCTAAACATCTATTGCCACCGATGGGCGGTGCGGAACGGTATGCATTGGAGATGCTAAAGCAGTTGCGTGATGATGGGCATGATGTTGTTGCTATATGGTCGCACCCCGAAAACTCACCGTTTAGGCATCTTAGCATAGAACAAACGGATGGCATAACGTGGGTACAAAGCCCGGAAGGGGTTATGCTCAATAAGGTATTAGCGGCCGAACCCGACATTGTTATAACCCAATTGCGTAGTGCCCCGAAGATAGCTAAGATTATACCCAAGACTACTAGATTGTTCTTATTCCTACATTCCGTTGGCGAACACTTTTGTGAACGCATAAGGTCCGGTGAATGCATAGACGGTAGCCCGATAAACTTGTTGACGTGCCCCGGATGCGATGACAGGTCGTTCAGAAACATGCGACTTGCCTACCAATGTGCGGACGAAGTGTTTGCCGTATCACAGGCAATGGCCGATGTATTCCAAAAGTTTACTGGTCGTGAAGCATTAGTGCAATACCCGGTGGTAGACCCCGTGCGGTGCGAAGTAAGTGGTGAAACGACAAAGGAATATTGTGTTGCTATTAAGCCAACCGAAGATCGTGGCCACCAATTCTTGTATGAACTAGCCAATATGATGCCGAGAGAACAGTTCCTGTGGGTAGATGCACCAAAATGCAACCTGCCCAACGTTACGGTATTAGAACACACGGAGGACTTAAAGGATGTATTCGGTAAGGCATTCTTGTTGTTGGCACCACACAAACATTTTGAAGCATTCGGTAGGTGTCCGGTCGAAGCCGGGTTGGACGGAGTACCGTCGATTGTAAGTGCAAGTGGTGGGTTGCCGGAAGCGGTTGGCGATGGTGGGTTGGTATTGTCATTAAATCCAAGTGAATGGGTTGATGCTATAAACGGGTTACGTAAGGATGACCGTAGGTGGCAGGTATTGTCCGGCAATGCAAGGCGTCATTCAATGGCGTTCAATTGGGATGCGTTACGTAGTGTAATCGACACACCCGTCATCGCAAGTGTTCCGAAGAAACCATTTGGCCAGCATGATGATTCAAAGGCCCTTCCTGTAAAGCAACCCCTTGCCCTATCTATCATCCCTCAGCCAGGAAGAAAAGTTACGATTATCACTGCGTGCTATAACCGGGCCGATAATCTTTGCAGGACTCTTTACTCGCAGGCGATGCAACATCCAAAACTGCCTGTGGAAACTTTGATAATTGATGATGGCAGTACTGAGAACATTAAAGAGATCGTAGAGGAATGTGAGAAGAAGTTCCCCAACTGGGAATTTCGATACATAAGACATCATCGAGACCCTGGATTCTCAAGCCCTGCTATTTCTAATAATATTGGTTTGGTATATGCTCGTGGTGATATAATTATCCAGTCTGGGGCGGATGTTTTGCATCTTGGTGAAACGATCAATGCTCTTCTTGATAAGATGACAGAATCTGAAGGATATTACTCTGCTGAGGTTAACCAGATTAAGGAGAACCAGCTTTCTAGTTTACCCTTAGATGATTCCGAAAGATTCCAAGAAATGGCAAATAATTTGTGTTCCCCGTACCCGATTCATCAGCCGGAAGCATTGGAATATGCCAATGCCCCCCCCTATTGTGCTATCTACAAGAAGGAATGGGCCTACAAGATCGGTTTGTACGATGAAACCTATGGACCAGGCGGAGGTGAAGATGATGACTTTGTGTATCGCATGCAACGTGTGGTACCTACCCGTTGGTATCATGGAGCACGAGTAGCCCATCAGAATCATCCCAAGTTTAGTGGGGAGGAACGATTTGATCATGGGTATTTAGAAAACGTGACTCGGGCACGACGAGTGTTAAGAGAGGGCGTAGACCCACGTTGGCGTACGAAGATACTGTTTCTGGGCAGTTTCAACTTATTTCCTTGGTCAGGGTTTTTATGGGACTCTTTGCGTCAGAGCTTCTTAAGGTTGGGTCACGAATGTAGATTCTTTGATGCTCTGCCGGAATCGAAAACAGACGAGGACTGTGCTTCAATGCTGGCTATCTACGAACGAAATTGGATAGATCAGTCGATGCGAGCGGGCCAGCCGAGAGTTTTGGAGGAGGTCAGTTCTATCATAGAAGAATTCCAGCCAAAGGTTATCTTCGCAGGAATCCCGGCCGCAATGGCCATTGTGAGGGATCTGGCACCAAAGTGTCTGAAGGTGGGATGGTTTGGAGATATGAGGAAACCGGAGAGTGGAAGTGCCCCACCAAAAGGGTTTGACTGCTTTTTCTTAACAAATGAAGCGCAAGTGAGGGAATACGAGAAGACTTTAGGGTGTCCAGTTTATCCCACCGCTTTCGGGATAAATCCTACAGGACATTACAGACTAAATATAAAAAAGGAAATAGAGATTGGATTCTCAGGCCAATATGATCCAACAGCTAATTATGGGGATTCTTTGGGCGCACATCATAAGAGAGTTGATCTATTGAATAGGGTAGGTGGTATTGCTGAGTTGTCTATTTGGGATATGGGGTGGAGTAAGACTTGGGATTTTTACTCCAAATGCAAGATTGTAATTTCAGATAGCTGTGATGCGGCCCATAAGATGAGGGGCTACACAAGCAACCGGTTCTTTAATGTAATGGGATGTGGTGCTTTCTGTTTGGTGAGGAGATTTCCAGGCTTGGATCTTTGGGGATCAGATGGCGTTCATTTTGTAGCGTTCGACACGGATGAAGAGGCCTGCGAAAAAATAAAGTACTACCTGTCTCACGACCAGGAGCGGCAACAAATTGCTGATGCAGGATACCGCTGGTTCCATGCCTATCATAACTGGATGTCTCGGGCCAAATATATGTCAGGCATCTTTAAGAAGGAGCTAGAAACTAGAAACGGAAGCTTTTCGGGAGGGCAGTAATGATAAGAATGGAAACGGCTTGGACGATAGCTGATCAGTTGTGGCGTTTGGCAGGGGTTAAGAGCTGGCTGACTTGGTTGATCGAAATGTACATTCATCCAGAATACACAGTTCTGGATCTTGGCTGTGGGAATGGATATGCGACCTCGGCGATAGCATGCAAGAAAATGGTAGGCGTTGATGCGTGGGAACCAGCAAAAGACTTATATCATTCTGAGTTCATTCTCGGCGATATCAGGAATATCACGCGCCTGGTAGAGGCAAAGTCTTTCGATGTGGTATTGTGCTTGGATGTAATTGAACACCTGGAGCAAGAGGATGCGCATCATTTGTTGAAGAATGTGGGCAAGATTGCGAAAGAGAGGTCTATTATATTCACCCCTTCGGTGTTCACAGACAACCAGGACCACACAGAGGATCCGAAATGTTGGGCGTTTGGGAATGAGTTTAATATCCATAAATCACTTTGGACTGTGGCGGACTTAGAAAAGTATCATTATGATGCGTGGAAACCGGGACATCCCAGCAAACGGTATCAATACGACTATGTAGTAGCGGCTAAGGATCATACTAGAGGACTTAGTTAGGAGGAATAATGCAAAAGATAGTAATGGCTGGTGCCTTTGATGTCGCTGGAGGGTTTGCAAATTGGCGACGTTTATTAGGTGATGAGTTTGAGTACTTCGTAGAGCGTGATTCAAATAATCAGTATGAGGATACCTCCAGTGATCGTGGTACAGTGAGAGAGGCGTTTCTTGATGCTGATGTTATTTTCTATGTTTGTGCGGTTAGAGATGCCCATGTTCCAGAAGTTATTGTGAACGACAGCACTTTCCTTGGTGTGAATATGGCGGAGTTTGCAAGTAAGACAATTATCTGGCTTCGGGGGAGCAATAGCTTAAGAGCGAACTCTGATAGATACAAAGTGGAATACCAGCAGTCCAGAGGAGTGGTATGCTCGACTCCTGACCTGTGCGGCATGTTTGGAGGAGAGTGGATGCCAAATCCTGTTGTACTGGACCACATAGAGGTTCATTCGAAGGCAGACCTTCCTGTAGTGTGTGTACAGTGTCCCACCGACAGGAAAATAAAGAATACAGACGACTACAAGGCTGTTTGTGAATATCTAGAGAAGAAGTATCCAGCGTTCAAAGGTATTGTGAAGACCGGAACCTACGCTGAGGTTATGGAGTTCAAGGAAAAGGAGGCACGAATTGGGTTCGATCACATGCAGGGCTACTTTAGCGTTAACGCAATGGAGTTTGCATGGTGTGGGGTAGCTACTCTAGCTTCCCTATGGCCCGAATACATGCCGTATTTTCAGAAGTTTGCATTGACGTGGACGTTGCCTTTTGTGAATGTATCGAATGCGGTGGAGCTAAATCGAGAACTAGGGAGACTCTTGGAGTATCCAGAGCTAGTAGAGGAAGAGGGGAAACGTGATCGTGCTTGGATGGAAACTTTCTGGAATGGGGCGAGGCACGTCGAGAATCTGAATAGGATAGTAGAAGAAGTAGGAGCTAGTTAAGGAATACTATGGAAAAATCAATTAAACCAATTACAGACTTTACCAGTTTAAGGAAACTTTGGGATGAAAAGATTAAAGATCATTACTGGAGGGATAGAAAGTATCGGTTCGGTCATCCTGACATGGTTATGAAGTATTTACGACCAGAGTTAACTGATGTGCTATACGAGTACGGGTGTGGGTATGGGCGGGAAGCATTCTCTTTTAGTACATTAGTAGAAAAAGTAGTTGGTGCCGACATAAGCCCAACAAATGTGAAGGAAGCCAGGAGTAAGGCGAAAGCAGACGGCAATAGCAGAATAAACTTTTATCTCTGGCCCGAAGAAGTGGAGAATCTTCCTGACTCAAGTTTCGATTGTGCTTACTCTTATGCGACGTTTCAACATTGTGAGGATGTCGTGGCCACAAAGGCGCTAAGTGATATAAGGCGGCTACTGAAGCCATCTGGCAGGTTCTTGTTCCAGTTTGGAGGCGGTCCCGAACCCGATTCAGTAAGAGGAGCATTCAAAGGAGTCTACGTAGATATAGCTCGTTCTCCTTCTGAGGTAGGCGTCATGCTGGAGACTGCACAATTAACCTGGGAGGGTTTGATAAGGAGAGAGGTAGGAAAGTTTATTCAGTATTGGGTTTTTGGGTCAAGAGAGGAATAATGAGAGTACTAATAGTTGGTGGAGCCGGTTACGTTGGTGGAGCCTTGACTGATCTATTACAGGCACACCAAGAGCACGAGATACGTGTTTACGACGCCCTTCTTTACGAGCTAGAGTATCGGAAACCCATCCCCTTTATCTATGGGGATATTCGTGACTGGCCAAAGCTAAGGCCGCATATTGTTTGGGCTGATGTAATTGTATGGTTGGCCGCATTGGTTGGCGATCCGGTTTGTCAACTTAACCCTGACTTAAGCTGGAAACTAAATGAGAAAGCAGTTGCCAAATTAGCCGAAGAATGTAAGAAGCGAATCATCTTTATGTCCACCTGTTCAGTCTATGGAAAGAACAGAGAAGGCTTAACTGAGGAATCGCCAACAGGGCCACTATCTGTATATGCGGAGACGAAGTTAGCGGCGGAAGCTCATCTTGCTAACCGGGATGCTCTAATCTTTAGGCTGGGGACTCTTTACGGGGTTGGTGACCTATTTTCTCGGATAAGGCTTGATCTTGTGGCGAACGTACTAACCTTAAATGCCCACCAAACAGGGAAGATAACTGTATTTGGGGGAGAGCAGTTCAGGCCTATACTTCATGTATTTGACGTTGCAACGGCGATTGAACAGCAGTTAGGAACAGAAACCAGAGGCATCTTTAACCTGCACGATCAGAATATACGCATTATCGATCTGGCTCATCAAGTTAGGATGCATTTCCCTGATCTAGTCTTAGAAAAAGCAAACAAAGAGTTCGAAGATGCTCGTAATTATCGTGTAGTTAGTGACAAGGCCAACAAGGAACTACAGTTCAAACCTAGTCATACCGTTGATGAAGGCATTTGTGAGTTAAAGGCTCTTTTAGAGGGGGGGCGCATTAAAGACCCCGATGATACTCGTTATATTAACGGAACTTATCTTGTTCCGTTTGTAACGAAGCTCAGCAAAAGCGAGGAGGTATAGAAGGAAATTATGAATAGAATTGGAGTTTTAGGGTATGGTGAAGTGGGTAGAGCGGTAGCTGGTTTGTATCCAGAAAGTCCCTTAATTAAGGACTTAGAACGGGATGACGGATTAGACAACCTAGATGTTCTCAATGTTTGCATACCATATAGTGAAGGCTTTGTAGATATCGCTACTAACGTTGTAGAGAGTACGGTAGCGAAGTTAGTCATTATTCATTCCACGGTCATACCCGGAACGACGGCGAAAGTCTCTGATGTTACGGGCGTATCTGCTGTACACAGCCCAGTTAGAGGGATGCACCCAGATTTGTTAGATGGACTAAAGACTTTTGTAAAATATGTTGGTACAGAAGATGCTGAAGTTGGACACCAAGCAGTCAAACATTTGGAAATGCTGGGTTTGAAGACCCGCATGTTTATGCCAGCGAGGACTACGGAATTAGCGAAGCTTCTTTCAACGACTTACTATGGTGTATGCATAGCCTGGCATGGAGAAATGAAGAGAATTTGTGATCGTTTTAGCGTTCCCTTTGAAAAGGCAGTTATTGATTGGAATACAACATACAAGAAAGGATATGAGGATTTGGGCAGGGACGAAGTCGTAAGGCCCATTCTATATCCTCCCGATGGTTCCATAGGCGGACATTGTGTAGTGTCCAACGCGAAGTTGCTTTCGAAGATGGTTGACAGTATGGCACTAGACCTCGTACTCAAGTATAGCGAGGAGAAACGATGAAGATAATGACCATGGTTGGGACGAGGACCGATCTTGAAGGGGAGGTAGGATGGAAGAACCAAGGCTGATAGAAGGTGGGTTGGCGGTAGACGACCGTGGTAGCGTGGCATTTGTGAATGAATTCGACTTCCACGTGAAGCGGTTCTACGTGGTTAAGAATTGGCAACCAAGCTTTGTGCGTGCTTGGCATGGGCACAAGCATGAAGCCAAGTGCGTTACGGTGCTTTCCGGTGCGGCGACAGTCGGGGTGGTAAAGATAAAGGATTGGGACAAACCCGACAAAAACACAGAAGTACACCGATACGTGCTTACGGCCGTAAAGCCTACCATTTTGTACATACCACCGGGGTATGCAAACGGTTTGATGGGGTTGACGGGTAACGTTATCGCCGTATACTTTAGTGGGAAAACCTTGGAGGAATCCATAGGTGATGATTGGCGATATCCGTGGAATTACTTTGGTGAACGTGTGTGGGAAGTAGAAGAACGATGAACAAGATTAAATGTTTGGTCATTGGCGGTAACGGGATGCTTGGCTCTATGCTTGTTGACTACCTGTCTAAGCAAGACGACATAAGGCTTATGGCTACGGTACGGACACCAAGGTTGCGTTACTTGTACGAAACTAAAATGCCGGATGTTGCATGGAAAGTATTAGATGCCGACCCACCCGATAAGGATTTGTGGAATGCCTTGGAAGTTATAAACGGTAATACTTGGGTTATAAATGCCATAGGGGTTATTAAGCCTTGCATAGATGAAAGCCAACACGAATCCGTAGCACATGCCGTGCGTATCAATTCTATATTCCCATGTGAACTTATGAAGCGGGCACACGCAAATGAATCGATGGTTATACAGATAGCCACCGACTGCGTTTTCAACGGCACCGGCACCGATGGTTACCAAGAATCGCACGTCCATGACGCCGGTGACGTTTACGGCAAGACCAAAAGCTTGGGCGAAATCAAGGGCGAACAATTCCACAATATTAGATGTTCAATAATAGGGCCGGAGTCACGCAAGCAACCACGAAGTTTACTAGAATGGTTCTTGGGTCAAGCCGATGGGTCTACGGTAGACGGTTATGCACACCACTTTTGGAATGGTGTAACCACGTTGCACTTTGCTAAGGTCTGCCTTGGTATCATACGTGACAAAGCCAAGTTGCCTCACCTAACACACCTAGTACCCGCCGACAATGTTGCGAAAGCGGATATGCTCACAATGTTTGCCGAGGCGTACAACAAGGACGTTACCGTCAAGCCGGTAACCCCCGGTTCACAACGGTTTGGTGTATTGGATACGGAAGTGCCGGACCTTAACAAGCGGTTGTGGGCATTGGCGGGGTATGACACGCCACCAACGGTGTCGCAGATGATAACCGAGTTATCTGAATACGATTATGGGATGAAACTATGAAAGTATTAACCATTGCCGGTACACGGCCTGAACTGATTCGCATGTGTTTGATTGTCAAGAAGTTGGATTATTATTCGGAACATCGCTTTGTCTATACTGGCCAAAACTACACACCGGAATTGAAGGATATATTCTTTGGGCAATTAGGCATACGGGAACCGGATTATAACCTTGATGCACATGGTACGTTTGGGGAACAAGCGGGTATCATATTCGGTGAAATGGAACGCATCGTAGCAAAGGAACAACCCGATAGGTTACTTGTCCATGGTGATACCAATTCATCGTTAGGGGCCATAGTAGCAAAGCGTATGGGTATACCAATATTTCATGTAGAAGCGGGTAACCGTTGTTGGGATAACCGTGTGCCGGAAGAAGTTAACCGCAAGCTAATAGATTCGTGTTCCGATATCCACATGGTGTACAGCAACCGTAGCAAGGATAACCTTCTAGCGGAAGGTGTGTCACGGCACAAGATACATGTTGTTGGTAACCCGATATTGGAAGTAATGGAACATTTTTGGGAAGAATCAGATGCGGTGGATGTTTTGACCGCAAACGGCTTGGAATCGAAGAAATACTTCCTTGTCACCATACACCGGGCCGATATGGTGGATGACCCGGCACGGTTGTCATCGGTTATGGATGGCCTTAGTGCCATTGCCAACGAATTCAAGTTGCCGGTATTAGTCCCCATGCATCCCCACACACAACAAAGGCTAAAAGACTTCCGGCTTGATAAGGGGCTAAACCGTGTACAGATAATAAACCCCGTGGGGTTTTTGGAATTCCTTAAGCTAGAACGCCACGCAACATGCATACTAACGGATTCCGGCGTGGTATCCGAAGAAGCGGCAATATTAAAGGTGCCCAACGTTATACTTAGGGATACAACGGAACGTGCCGAAGTGCTTGAATGTGGTAGCGGCATAATGTCCGGTACCGATTATAAGATGATTAAGTATTGTGTATACCTTGCGTTACAGATGAAGAACGATTGGGAACCACCGGAAGAATACATGAAAACAAATGTATCGGACACCGTGGTTAAAATACTGCTTGGTAAATATTTTGAAGGGGGTTGTAAGTGAACGGCAAAGAAATCGAAAGAATCGAAGAAACATTCCGTTATGAATTGGGGCAAGCCATGAAGCCCGTTACCGATACCTTGGGAAAGCTTAATGATATATCGGTGGAACATGGCGAAGACATTGTTGAGAACAAGACGGATATCGGGCATTTGAAAGCGGGCATAGGTAAACTTTCGGGTAGGGTGTGGGCGGTTATCCTTGGTGTGCCTACGTTGCTGTTGGTTGTAGTCGGGGTCTTGAGTTATTTAACGAGGACATCATAATGCCTTACACAACTTTAACCGCCAATACACGTTGGATACGCCCGATAGGCTCGTTAGCGTCGGCTATTACCGATGGTATTGTGGCGGCAGAACTCGTATCGGCCGCCGAAGAAGCCAAGGAAATGACGGATTCTATGGTTGGGTGGATGTACGATAGTACGGAATGGGAAACGACAACACCAGCTATAATCGGATTGGCAAACGAATATCTTGCATCGGCTATAGCGATAGACTACTACATGAACCGGGACACGGATGTTACGGTTGGTGAACAGTACATGCCAGATACACTATGGGAACGTGGCATGGACATACTCAACAAGATAATAACCGGTGACATGGAAGTGGTGGATTCTTCCGGTACGTTGCTTAACAAGATACGCCGGAATGCATTACAGGGGCCAAGGGTTATAACTAGCCAAGCAAGGTTCTTCCCCGACCTGCAAACGGATACAAGCTTTGGTGAACAACCGGTTACAAGTGCGGAAAAAACCTATAAGGATGTGACAAGTGGCGGCGGGACTGAAAGTTAAATTCAAGAACGAAAAGGCGTTTCATAGGGCTATGGCTAGGAAGCAAAAAGCCCTTAGCGATATGCGTGTGCCTATATCTAAGGCATTGGACTACATGGAAGCTAGTATCAAGGCCAAGACGGAAAAGCAGGGCAATGAAACGATAACCGTTGGTAGCCGCCCGTTCAGACCGCTTAGTCCTAAGTATGCGGCCGCAAAGAAAAAGAAGTGGGGGTTTAAGCCGATACTTATGGCTTCGGGTAAGATGGTTAAAGGTAATTGGTACAAGAAAATATTGTCACCCCTGAAGGGTATATTGAAGTATACGGCACCACCAAAACAAAAGCTTATAGCTATGTCCCACCAAGCACCTAAGAAGTTCCCTAAACGCCGTAGGCGTTGGTTTGGGTTCCGTAGTGGGGATAGGCAAAAGGTTAGGGCTATAATTGCATTGGGTATAAAAAGGGCGATAAGGGCTTAATATGGCAGACCAAGAATGGGATGTGCTGGTAGCATTTGAAACATTGCTCAAAACGATTGATGAGCTTGGCAGTGTAACTATAGGATTGGAAGACGAATTGTTACCACGGAACAAGTTCCCCGGCAAACTACCGGCTACATTCATCGAATACGTTAGTAATGAAGAAAGTGGGCCGCAAGATAGTTCCGACGAACGGTATGTGCCGTTTGATGTGCCTGTAGTTGTTGCGTTTAAGGAAGGTGCCGGTGACCAAGCGGTAAAGCGTAGGCTGAAGATGCAAACGGCCATAAAGTACAAGAACTACATTGCAAATAAGCTTGATAGCGACCCACAACTTGGTGGCTTGCAAGTGGAATTGTCGGCAGTTAGGGGAACAAGAGTGCTTATGAATGACGAGCGTGTACCAAGACCGTATTGGGCTATTGAAATAATGATGCATTTTGCTATATGGGAAACTAAGGGTTTAAGGTAGGGAGGTGACAAGATGGCTATAACAGGTAGAACAGTATATGTAAATACGGTTACGTGGGATGTGACGGGTGCTACACCAGCTATAGACATAACGAAAGTAATAAGTTTCGATATGGATGAAACCGCCACACGGATAACGTCTGCTGAAGACGATGACGTTTATATCCAAGGACAGCATGTTCATACTGGCGATGTAACTGGCTCTATAGTATCACGTGACACTAATGCTATGAAGGCAGTTAATTCAGGTGAAGTTGGTGAATTGGCGGCTTTGTTCGGTGACGAAGATGGCACTAACACATATACGGTAGCAATATCAGGGGTAGTAATAATAGGTGTACCACGTACGCAAGGTTACGGTGCGTGGGGTGAAACGACGGTGAATTGGGGTGCTAAGAGTGCTGACGGAAGTACGTCGGCTATTTCTATAACTGCAACACCATAATGAAGGAGAGGTGAATTAGTATGGCGGCAACGGGAAGGACTGTACACGTTACCAGTGTAACAATTGCTGGTACGGGATTGACGAAAGTTATCAGCCTGGACATGGACGAAACGGGCACAAGGATAACTTCTGCCGAAGATGATGACGTTTATATCCAGGGCCAACACATCCACACTGTGGATGTTACGGGTTCGTGCGTTACAAGGGATACCAATGCGGCAAAGGCTGTAAATGCAGGCGACAGTGGTACTGTAGCGGCTACGTTTGGCGATGAAGACGGAATCGCTACATATACCGTGGCGGTGTCAAATGCGGTTGTAACGGGTGTACCACGTACGCAAGGTTACGGTGCGTGGGGTGAAACGACGGTGAATTGGGGTGCTAAAAGTTCCGATGGTAGCACTTCGCCTATTTCTATTAGTTAGCGTTAATTGTTAACACGGGGAGGTGAGTATGGACGCTTTATTGTTGAAGACTGGTTGGAAGAATAAGGGCGGGTTTGATATGGTTGATTCGGTTAAGGAATTAGCCAAAGAACTTGTGCCTGATTGGAAAGAAGTTTGGATAACCAAGACATATTGGCAGGGGGCAAACTCTAGGTTCGTTACTCCCTTCCCACATCCGGTGGCCAAGTATGGGCCGGGAAAGAAGATTGTTTATTCAGTAGGCAAAGAAATAGACGGGCACGAAGGTGTGTTTCCGTTGACCTACAATAAGGAGGTACCGGATGAGCTTAGAAAAGCAATGCCGAAGAAGTCCTGACATCGAAGGCATTCAAGTGCTATTGCAAGGGGGCGAGAAGTGGCGAATAAAGCCCGCCCCTCTTTCGCCGGTTTTCGAAAAGACAGATGGGCAATGGTTATTTCTACGATTTGACTTACATGAATCTTTCAAGGCTAAGTTTGATAGGATATGCAGTATTTGGGACCAGACAGCAGAGAATGATGCTTTCCCATCAACAGAAGCAGTGGAAGAATTAACTAAACTGTCAATGGAGTTATCGGCCATGGGACTTGATGCTAACTATGATCTTACACCACAGCAATTAGGTGGATTAATAGACCCGTTAGATCAAGATATGTCCATGGCTATGCTCAAGGCGGTTAGAGGCATTGATGCTTCTGATGAAATAGAAGATGAGCCAGAAGAGACTGAGGCTGAAAAAAAAAATGGGTGAATTGGGTGAATATATCGTTGATATCAAATAGCATTAATAGAAATTTTAATGACTATGACTTATTGATTGGCGTTTTGAGATCGTTGTCGCGCACCGATAAAACGATTCCAATAGATGAGTATATGAGCCAGCATAAGGATAGCGAAATTAATGTTGCAAAGATTGAGAGAACATTTTAATGGGCGGTGAAGAAAAACTTGAACTTGAGATAACGTCAGATACTAAAGACGCTATTAAAGGTCTGAAAAAAATAGACAAGGCGGTAGCTGAGGGTAATAAACGTGCCAAGAAATCCTCTGCTGAATTAGCTAAGTTTGCCAAGGCACGTGCTAGGACTGCGAAATTCAATCACCGTGCTACTATGCGAATGCGTAAGAATGAAGCCACGGCATTGGCAATGGATGCTAGAGCATCGGTAAAGGCCTCTAGGGCAAAGGCGAGAGCCGTAGCGAGTTTTACCCGCAAAGTCAATCGCAGTCGTAGAAAACAATTAGCATCAGCAAAAAAACTTAGAGCCACGAGCCTGAGATATATAAGAACATTAAGTAGGGTTGCTGTTGCGGCCCTCGCTGTAGGTGCGGCTACAGCGGCTATGGTTAGCAAAAAAGCCATTAGCTCTGCAATAAGTTTTCAATCCGCAGTACTAAAGATGCGTACTATGCTTAATATTACAGAAGATCAAGTGGGTAGCCTCAATGAACGACTTGAAGAGCAAGCCAAGGCATGGGGCATATCAGCAATGGAACAAGCTTCCGCAGGGTACAAAATTGCTTCAGGAGTTACGAAAGACCTTGATGAGGCGATGAAGTTCTTGACTGCGACCAACAAACTTGCCGTAGTGGGCTTCGATGCACTGGAAGGTTCTACCGCAACCACGATCAAGGTCATGCGAGCCGCAGGTTTTGATTTTGCTAGGGTCGATGAGATAACGAAGAAATTATGGGCTACAGTCCGTTCCGGTATTTTGGAAACTTCAGAGCTTGAAGGCGCGATGGGAAAACTGGGTACCGCATTTGAATTTGTTCCATTTGAACAAGTTAGTGCCGCATATTCCGTACTCACAACGAAGCTAGGATCAACGGAAGAGGCCGCAACAGCACTCAATAAATTGATCCTAGCCTTAACAAGCACAACTTCTAAGGGTGCAAGGGCGGCACGTGAGAATGGTATTGAATTCGGCATTGTTGCGCTACAGCAAAAAGGATTGATAGGGATACTTAAGGAGCTTGACATCCTACACGACAAGGATATTGCCGCTTGGAAAGAAACCTTCCCGGAATTGCGGGCATTTCGTGGTGCCGCTGGCCTTACTGGGAAATCTCTAGTCGAGATGGGTGACAACCTATCAACGTTCGATAGTAAAATGCGATTGTTTGACAAACTCCTTGTGGAGGTCATGAAGTCCACTAGAAAGGAAATAGATAAGACACGGGAGGCATGGCATGATGTGTTACGAGACATAGGAGAAGAAACCCTTCCAGGATTAACTAAAGTGTTGAGAGATGATCTAATGCCGATATTGAGGGAATGGGCTACGTGGGTGGAAGATAATAAAGATGATATTAAAAATTTCTTTGACGATGCGGCAGATAGTGCGGGACATTATGCAAGAGTCCTCCAACTTGTAAGCCAAGGAAGGGTGTTCAAAGCTCTAGAATTAATTAAAACCAGAAAACATGTTAAGGAAGTATTGGCGGCCCAAGGACCAACGCTTGCAGATGAAGTAGGGTCTAGGGTTGGGTCACGAATAACGAAAAGGCAAATTGATAAAGCTAGGGAAATACGTGGCATGACCACAATAAATCTCGCGCCTACTTATGTGAATACGAAAGACCCGGAAAAACGGCTACTCGAAAAACAGGATTTCATGGAAGAGGTGACGGCTAGATGAGTGTAACATACAGGGACACGGAACTACCGGAATCGAAAACTGCATGGGGGCCACCTATATTAGCATTTAAGACATGGGGTTTCTTTGGTGCTAACGGTGAAAACTATTTGCATGGTGGCACGCGTGGCCGTTCGTTTTCGGTGTCGGGCATTGCACCAATAACTTCTATGACAACATTTGATGGGTGGCAAGATGGTGTTACCGGTACCGCCGTTATAGATGGCACTACCTATACTAACGTTGTGGTGATTGGCGTATCGTATGGCAATCGTTTTACGGATGCAATTGCTACGGGTGAACCGGCGGCGAATTTGGAATACACAATGTTTGAAATCGCCTTCCTTCAGTTACGGACCTAATTATGAAAGAAATAACAGAAGTTAAGATTTGCCGAAAGTGTAGTATTGAAAAATCTGTCAAAGAATTTTCGGTAGATAAGGGTAATAGCACTGGTTATGCTTCTTATTGCAGACCTTGCAAGAGAGAATATAAACGGAATCTATACGCAAATAATCCTGAAAAATATAGGAAGGTAGCTAGGGATTGGGCTAGGAAAAACAAGGATAAACGTTCTGTATATTACAAAGAGTTTTATGCCAGGAATCTAGAAGGCATGCGTGATAGGGTAAAGGAATATTATTGGAATCATAGGCAAGAACGTTGTGTGAAATCATTAGTATATGCACGCGAACACAAAGAAGAACGAAAGGCTTACGAAGCGAATAATAGAGAAAAACGTCGCATATGTAGCGAAAAGTATAATCTTGAAAATCCTGAAAAGGTCAGGGAATCGAATTGGAAATCATATAAAAAGAGAGCCGGTAAAATAGCCGTTCAAAACCGCATTCGTGTAAAACAATGGCGAAAAGACAATCCTGACAAGCTTGCAATTTGGCGACTTCTCAATAGCGATAAAATTGCGGAGCACCAACGAGTTAGACGGGCCAGAAAATTAAGCGTGGAGGAATGCTTTAGCGAAGTTGAAGAAGATTTCACTAGAGCGTTTTGGGGACATAAATGTGCTATATGTGGACAGGGGCAATTGACACCAAACAAGCGATTGCCAATCGACCATTGGCACCCACTGAGCAAGGGCAACGCACTTACTATGTTAAATGCAGTAGTTCTATGCCCACACCATAATGCTATAAAGTACAACAAGGAACCAAATGAACTATTTGATATGGCGATAATCGCTGACATAGAAAACAAATTAAAATGTCAAGAAGAAGAATGGATTCTATTGGAAAAATATGAAGAGAAAAGGAAGGTGAATTGAATTATGGCTGAACTAACACCAACAGCCGCAGACGCTGAATATCCTTCGCTGACTGCATGGGCTTTGGATAACGCCTACGACGTTGGAACCAGAGGAAGTCCCAATGCGGAATGGTGGGATTCTTGGGCCGCTTTTCAGACGATAGCGGAGCTATTGGAACATCAAGACCAATTAAATACGCAATTAACGCCAGCCGGAAACTATAGCGTTGCGCTTGCTGATAATGCAGGTGTTTATTCTTGGGCTGTGAAAGATTCCGATGGGGCTACGGTATTCAAAGTAGATTCTAACGGTGTCGTAACCATAGCCGGTGGTATTATAGGTGTGCCGCGTATACTTGACCCACAAGAAATGGGTACACCGTCGTCAAACCCGGCGGTACTAGACGAATTGAATAATGCTTCTGCAATGAAGTTTATCGATGCGGCTACAAGGTCTATAATAATCAACCACGAAGTGCAGGATGCATCAACGGATATTGAACTTGTGTGGTGTACATCCGCTACGAGTGGTAACGTTAGATTCCAATTAGACTATCGTACCACAAGTGACGGTGATGCAATGAACGGTGCATGGACTACAACAAACGCCACGGATGCGGCGGGGCCATACGCATATTCACAGGTTACCACGGTTATAAGCCTTACCGGTTTAACGGTGGGCGACACGTTAATGATGAAGGTGGGCAGGTTGGGGGGCAATGTACTGGATACCATAGGGCAAGATATGTACCTAATGCTTGCACGGATGATTCCGGTTTAACATAAAAGATGGCTAAAGATAGTGAACGATACCTTACACAAGCAGACTTGGAATCGGGTGGTTCTTTTGCACTTGACCTTGAGAACCTTACCAATGCCCAAGCGTATTATATAAGGGAAACCACCGGGCCTACTAAACTTACCGTAGGTAATATTACGGACGGCGATTTCGTCAAACGGTCCGGTGCAACCATCATAAGCGGTACGGTAGACATATCGGATAATACTAACCTTGCCGCAGGTGCCCCGATAACACTTACGGGTGATTCGGTTGGGTTGAATTATAGCGCAACCGATTTCAAGGTAGTTGGCGGCGAACTACAACTATTAGCGGGTGGCGGTGCTACAACAGCAGAATATGTTACACTTGCATTAGATGCTTCGCTTAGTGCGGAACGTGTGCTTACCGGTACGGCAAACCAGATAGTCATTACCGATAATGGGGCTAATAGCACGGTTGTGCTTTCTACCCCGCAGAATATTCATACAGCGGCAACTCCTGCATTTGCGGGGCTTACAATTGCCGGAACTGTTACGCCGACAATTTTATTCCAATCAACAGATGCCAGCGACCCGACAATGACTTGGCAAACAACTAATACAGCGCATCAAATAAATATAATACTCGATGAAAGTGCGGTAAATGACCGCCTTTGTATCCAAGGACAAACGGCATCAGTAGCCACACACCTTTGCTTACACTCGCAGGATGGCCAGAGTATGTCTATTCAGCTTTATAGCGGGGGTACTAATCATGGTGACCTAATTATGGGTGCGGCGGATAATCTTAGTCTCCGCAATGCTGTCCAAGATAAGAATATAGTATTGACGGTAAATGTTGGCGGCGGCGATCAAACTATTACTTTTGTTGGTGCTACCGGTTATTTGACACACAGTTCGGGTACGTTTAACTTTGACAACGAAAACCTAACTACTACCGGAACGATTTCGGGTGTCAACGTAACGTCCGGTACAGACCCCGGACATACTCATTCGGCATACGTTGGTCCACACGCTATCCTTGACGGCACGGTGCATACGGATTCGGTAGCCCGAAATGTTACTCGTGGTTCTTTGGTATATGGCAATTCCACCCCGGCATGGGATGAGCTAGTAATTAGTACGGGTTTCTTAGGTGGTGATGGAACCGATGCAAGTTGGAGAAGTTATGCAAATACACTCGCTGACTTAAGTGGAGAGGCAGGTGCAACATTCGACTTCAATTCGCAACTTGTAACCGGCGTATCTAATGCCATCGATCTTTCGGATGCGGTTAACCTCGATATTCTTCTCGATCACGTTGGCGTATCTTTGAAGTATTATCTTGGTAACCAGACCCTTGACCTAATCGTGACGGACGCAGAGGCGGCATTACAAGAAACCCCCAATGCTGACCCAGATGAACTTACCACGATCACCTTTAAGTCCACAGTGGCCGACACTCCGGCCCCGTTCATGATAACAGCGGGAACGGAATTAGAAGTTCACTTCGATGCAGACGAAACGAGTGGAGCCGGAAGAAATGAAGGGCTTCATTGTGTTTTTGGATATGTGGATGCAAATGGCACTAGCAATTTTACACAGATAGGCTCAGACTCCGATGTCACGGCGGCACTAACTACGACAAAAACATCATATGCAGTACATATTCATGTTACCTCAGACATAACCGTTCCGGCCGGAAAGAGGTTATGGCTAAAATATGTAGCAACGACAGTAAGTGGTGCCGGTGGGTACCCGGAACTGAACGTATACTATGACAAGTCTGGTCACCACATGAATATCCTTGTTGCCGGGTCGGTATTGGGTGACTTCATTAAGAAATCTATCTTCGATGCCCACACCGTTTTGTATGCAACGACAAATGATACACCCGTTACGCTTACGCTAAATGAGCAAACTGTTGTAGGGAGACTGACGGGGGGGGACATCTCGGCGATAACGCTCGGTATTGCCGACAACAATCTCGTTCAGATAGATGATGCTGGCCCTGCGGCGGATAACGAGTATTGCAAGTTCACGGCAAGCGGTGTAGACGGCCAAGCCTATGTTGATGTACTTGGCGACCTAAGCGGGCAAGCGGGTGCGGCGTTTAGTTGGAACAGCCAAAACCTAACTTCGGTAGGTACAATAGGTTGCGGCACAATCACCGTTGTAGATGGTTCAAGTATAAACCTACAGGAAGATATAACATTTACCGGGGCAACCACGGAAAACATAATCGCTTTCCCTGATGCACTTGCCGTAGCATTAGCATTTAAGGAAGGTGCTAATTCGTACATGACGTTTGTTACTACGAATAGTGCGGAAGAAATACTGCTGGGTGTTGATTTGGATATGGGTGACAATAATCTAACGGCAGTGAAAGACATCAAAGCCAATGACGGTACTCTTAATATTGTACTTGCTTCTGCGGGTACAGTTTATATCAAAGGAACGACTGAAGGGGGAGAAGCAACAGGTGGAACAATTACTTATGACGGTGCATATGCTATCCACACCTTTACTGAAGATGGAAATTTTGAGTCAGCTGGTACATTTGATGTTGAATATCTTGTTGTAGCAGGAGGCGGCGGAGGTGGAGGAGATGGTAATACGACTGCCGGAGGAGGTGCTGGCGCGGGTGGTTACAGAACAAATGGAGCATACGACCACGAAGTAACTGCTCAAGTATATGCTATTACTGTCGGTGATGGTGGTGCTGGTGGAGCTGGTGCAAATACCGAAAATGGTGCCAATGGCGAGGACTCAGTATTTGATACTATTACTTCTGATGGAGGTGGAGGTGGAAGCGGTATTCAAAGTGGAGCTGGCGTTGCCGGTGGTTCTGGTGGAGGTGGAAATTATGGTTCAGCCGGTGGAGCCGGAACTGGAGGTCAAGGAAATGCTGGTGGCTCAGGCCACGTCGGCAACCCCAATCGAGGTGGTGGTGGTGGGGGAGGCGCAACTGCTGTCGGAGGAAATGGAACGAGTACAGCTGGAGGTGGTGGAGGTATTGGAACAGAATCATCTATAACCGGGGCACCTGTGACTCGTGGTGGAGGCGGGGGCGGCGGTACATTTGGTAGTGGTGGTACTGAAGGTAGTGGTGGTGATGGTGGTGGCGGTGATGGTGGTAATGCTGGAGGGCGAAATCCTGGCGACCCTGGGACGGTAAATACAGGTGGTGGTGGGGGAGGCGCAAGCACAACAACCACCGGTACTGTTGCTGGCGGTAACGGCGGCTCTGGAGTTGTAATTATTCGTTATTTAACATCAACTTTTACAGCCGCGCATCTCAACGTACAAAACAACCTTGATGTAGGTGCTATAGCAACGGTACCAAACACCGGGTTACACATACTTGATACGGATGCAAGCCACGACTTGATTATAAAGCCGGGTTCCGACCTAGGTGCGGATAGAACGTTAACGGTTACTACGGGTGATGCGGATAGAACGCTTACGCTTTCTGGTAACCCAACTTTAGGTGACTGGTTTGACCAAGCCGTGAAGCAAGCAAGTAACGTCACGTTTGGTACGATTGATTGTGAAGCTGTCACTTCAAGCGGTGCTTCAACCTTTAATTCCGGTTCGGTAGACGCAGACTTTACAGTTAATTGGAATACTGGAATTGGGTTATTTGTTGAGGGTAGTAGTGGCAACGTCGGCCGAGGAACATCAAGCCCACAAAGAGACCTACATATAGAAGGTGGAGTCCCAACAATTAGATTGTCAGATAGCAATGCCGCAACAGATCAAGCAGTAGCAACTCTAATAGAATTTTATCGTGGAAATAATACGAATAGGGTAGGGTTCTTAGGGATGGAAAGTTCAAGTAATAATAATTTAAGAATAGCAACCGATTACGCCGCAGGACAAATACAATTAGGAACCGGTAATAGTGTAACAGCACTAACAATTGATAGTTCTCAGAGAGTGGGAATCGGAACCATCCCGAAAAATTGGGATCCAACAACAGTAAGTGTTCTCCAGATGTTTAGTGGAGAAAATGCTCTTATAGGGGCTGGAGGTTCTATTCAGCTTTGTCAAAATGCTTATTGGGATGATGTCAGTAACAGATGGGAGTATGTTACGGCAGACTTCGCTTCAAGATATAATCAAGCAGGCGGTGGACACTTTTTTGAGGTCGCTACCGCAGGAGCAAATCCTGACGATCCGATATCCTGGATAACTGGCATGTCCATCGACAACGCAGGAAACATTGGCTGTGGGGCGATAACGAGTACGGGGGCAATTCAGGGCGAACTGTTAGGTGCATCTGGTAGCATTGATGTCGTACAGGGAAGCGATATAAATATAATAACAAACGATACCCTTGTATTGACTTTTGCCTTTGTACCTACCAAGATTGATCTTCGCTTTTCTGGAACGACCATACACGACACATCTTTTGAGTACGGACACACAACAGGGAATTGCCTTGTGACAATTACTGGGACAGACACCCTGACGGTGGTGATGAACGCTACCACTTTCTACAACAACAACGGCGGTATGGATACAGCGAGGATTCAGAATGATACAACGAATACGGTAAAATTAACGGGGGGTTACGATGGCGCAGACCAATGCACAATTGTTGGCGTTGGAACATGGGACACAGGGAACAAGCAGTTGACCATAACCTTTACAGCCGCAAATGCTCACGCTACGCTTAACTTTGCTGAACTGATGGCAGTAGCTTATAGGTGATATATGTATCTATACAAGAAACTTGATGGCGGAAGGAACGTGCGGGGGTTGCTTGGATGTTCAACTCCACAGCCGGAACGTGCGGGTTTGGTCGAGATAAACGTGAAAGAGTTTGGCGCAATACAGGAGAAAATGAAATCCGATGAGCAACTGTTAAAGGATTCGTTAGGGCCAACAAAGATAGCAACACTCGAAGCGAGGGTAGCGGCATTGGAAGGGAATTAAGGAGAATGTTATGGGTAGAAAACGGAAGGTAACACGTAAGGCGGATGCGGCTATTTGTGATGAAATAGTATTGAAGGGTGTGTACCAACACAAGGACGGCATGGATACCGATATGGATATCCGGTTACGGTTAGTGCCCGAAAGCAATAATGCATACCGGCTTGAAATACAACGCAAAGGCGGGGACGGCTGGATGCTACGGGTAGACGAAAGCGGTAACGTATCTATGTGCGGTACGCTTGATATGTCCCACAATGCCCTTATCAACGTAAGTAAGATAGCTACCGAAGGTGGGGAGATAGTGCTTGATGAACCGGCTACGGTAAGCGACTTCGTTAAGCAGGGTGGCCGTGACGGCGGGCAGAAGATAGTTGGCGGTACAGGCCCCGAAGACAAGCTTGAACTAGATTCACCCTCCGGGGTCACCGTATCGGGGGTTGACATATCACATGGTCGGGTTATAATAGGGGGTAAGGACTTGTCGGAACTATTTGCACCGTTAACGGTTAACGGGGCTATTAGTGATTTGCGGAAAGAATTAGCAGGTATTTCTAGCCGGGTGGGCCGGTTGGAATCCAATACGGTAAGCGACCGTGGCGAACGGCGCGAAGGGAGGCGAGATGGGACGTAAGCGTAAGACGGTGAAGACGGCGGCTGTAAAGAAGGAAGTTGTTGGGAAGCCGGAAGTCGTGGCAAAGACGGAAGCGGGGCCAATCAACCCCAAAATCCGTATGGTACCGGTAACACCGGAAGACAAAGACCGGTTGATGAAAGCTTTTGTTAACCATCGGGTTCATTGTCAGCAATGTAACCATCAGCAATCCCTTGAAGATTGCAAGGCACTTATCATCGGTACCTACACCAAGGACGGCGAAACAAACGTGCATTACAATATCGATACCGGTATGTTGACAATAACACAGGGCGATAAGAAATAAGGCGGTGAAAACGGTTGAGTAAGTTTGGAACCCATTGGGGCGACCAATTTGGTGATATAAAGAACTTGCGTGCAACACGTGTGCCCGCCATACTAGGTGGTGGGGCACGGTTGGCGTGGGACTTTGCATCTACACCCGATGCTTGGTATAAAGTATTCCAGAACAAGGTAGAAGTATCGGTAACCGAATCCAATGATTCCGTTATATACCCCGTACTTGGCGAACAAAGTATCTTCGAAGTGCTTGCCGTGGGGCCAGCCAATCGGTTTGCAGATTATACACACTTGGTGCAAGACCTTCCGGGTAATAAAGCTCAACTTGATTGGGATGCTTCGACTTCGCCCGACGTTGCTAGTTATAACATATATTGGGATGGATAATAGAAATGCCAAAAGGTATATATAAACATAAATCGACATCGGGATTCCAGAAGGGACATCCCCAATTCAATACTGGCAGAACCCACTTCAAGAAGGGGCGTAAGCACGTGCCTATAGATACCACCTACTTGAAAGGTGAAAACAATTGGCGTTGGAAAGGCGGAGACATTACTAAGGTTTGTCCGCAATGCGGCGAATCGTTTAGCTTCAGAAGAAACGGCAAGTGGAATAATGCTAGAAGGACGTTTTGTTCTCAGACATGTGCTAATATTACTAATTGCCCGAAAGGAACGGGATCTTGGAGTTATAAAGATGGGCATGGTTACGAACCGTATTCCAAGGAATTTGTTCGGGTAAGAGAAAAAATAAGAGCTAGGGATAATTGGCATTGCGTGGATTGCGGAATACCGCAGGAAGAATTCGAAAAGGCGTTGGATGTCCATCATGTTGATGGGGATAAATCTAACAACGACCCCACGAACCTAGTTACCTTGTGTAAGAAATGCCACGGAATAAGAAAAAAGGAAATGCGGAGGATATATGGGCGGAAGCGGAACAATTGATTACGGAACGCCATTAGCAAACACAACGGCTACTTCGTATAAGACCGATGCGTTGGATGATGGCACCTATAAGTTTGGGGTGCGTGCTGTGGATAGTGCTGGCAATGAAGATACCAACACAACGTTTATAACCGTCACCATTGCCACATACCCATTAGCGGTTACTGATTTAGCTTATACATTCAATAACACTACCAAAAAGGTAACATTGACATGGACTGCTTCTACGTCTTCCGACATTGCAAACTATCGCATATATTCTAACTCGGGTTCGGGATATATATCCTACGACACTATCGTTGCTACCGTAGCACATCCAACTGCAACGTGGACTTCGGGGGCCATTACAACGGCGGGCACTTGGAATTATGGCGTGAGGGCCGTCGATAGCGGAGGGTTGGAAGAACTTAATTCGGATGTTGTTGCCAGCATAGAGCTTGTTGGTTCACCGGTGTCCACACAAGCAGACCTTCCTAACGCACCTACGGGGCTTGAAGCTTTGGCTGTGTCCGGGGCCAAGATACAATTAACATGGGTATATAACGATATAAACGAAGCGGCCACGCCGGATACATTTTCGATTTATTACGACAATGGTGGTGGAGTTGTTGATTATAATAATGCCTTGGACACCGTGTTATATTCCACGGGCATCACACTGAACAGGTACCTTACATTTACATTTACTTCCGGTGCATTAACCAATGGCACTACATACATATTCGGTGTACGGGCTAAGGATGGTAGTGACGAAGAAGCCAATGAAGTAACGGTGACGGCGGATGCGGATTCAACGGCACCTAACGCACCTACGGCATTGGCGGGGGAGACAACTTACTAATGGCATTTGGAACTATATTTGCGGCTGAAGAAAACATGGTAGCGGCTACAACCGGGTTAACGGCCGTGGTAGAGCGTAAAATACATACGTACAACACGGCTACAAGTAAACATACGTGGCCGGACGAATGGGTTGAAGACCCTTACCTAAAGCCGGTACGGGTATCGTGGAATTCGGATATCCAACCTAACGTTGGGTCTATCAGCATGGAAGGCACACGCATAGAAGATTGGGAAACGTATTTGAACCCGGCGGACCAATTACGGATAGTATTGAAAAGTTCGGAAACGGTAATTAACGATGATGACGAAGTGGTAACCACTACACAAGACCGTATCTTGTTTCGTGGCTTCCCCGCCGCTATTGCCGTAAGCGTTTCCGATAACACGGAAAACATTTCGGTTATGTGTATGGGTTGGAAGTATTACCTTAACCGGATAGCATGTTACAACCAATGGGTATACGGCAAGACATCGGCCGGTGCGGATGTTGACTTCCTTGCTACACGCCCGCTTGTGTTCAATGTGGATGGCCGTATGAACCGCATGTCATCGGGCGGCTTCAACGGTACAGGCCGTCACACGGATAACAAATCATACTTGTTTACCTACCCGGCATTAAAGGAATATTCTACCGCTTGGGAAGGCCACGATTTCTGGCGTGTAGGCGATGCCGTAGAATACCTTATTAACCGGCACCAAGACCCGAACAATACGTTAACTGGTAACCTTAATACAGAACACGAAGACTTCCTTGCCCTTAACGAAATAAGGTTGCCGGAATTGGATGTGGATGGCATGTCATTAACGCAAGCGTTAACTGAAGTGTTTGCCGCCGTGGGTTACCATTGGGCATCGATACCCAATTTAACTACCGGTAATTGGGGTGTGCATTGGTGGAAGGATGGGGTTGGTTCACAAGCATATGATGTGCAATTCCCCGACCATGCTACCGACCTTGCCGATGCGGAAATCAAGATAGATGTACACCGTGTAGACTTGAACTATGATTACCAGAACATAGTAAATAGCTACATAGGTTCCGGGTCACCATTTAATATCGAAAACGATTGGTCGTTAGGTAAGGCATGGGGCACTACAAGTGAAATCAAAGATGATGAATACTATTACCGTAGCGGGTGGGGCAAAACGGTAAACCCGGATTGGGAAACATACAAGAACGTGTTCCGTCGTTGGGCGTTTGACGGTACCGGGCTTAACACGGGTACACCATATGACTTCGGGGTTTTGTTGGGTGCTAACTACGAAGAACGGCCACGTCACCTAGATGACCAAGCTTTGACACCGGAAGAAGATAACGAGGGTAATCGTAGACCGGCACAGCTATTTGTACACCACGATGATGGCGATGGTGCCGAGTGGAAACGTGTAGATGGTGACATAGATGCATTATCCGAAGGGCTACAAGACGGTATATATATTGATGGGAAACGTATTACCGTAGACGGTGGTGACGAAGCACAGCCGATAAAGGAAATTATGGAGGACGTGGACGATGTGGAAGTTATTGCGGGGGTAGAAGGCGATATCGGGTTGGAAGAAGAACGTAATGATAGCACTTCGCAAAAGGCCAACATGACACGCCAAAAACAGATACGGTTAAACGATTACAAGTTTGAATACCGGCATGAAGATGAATACGGTACGGCGGGTGCCTTGCGTGACGACCAAACTAAGCTACAAGGATATTTAGACGAAAAGTTAGCGGCCACAAAAGACCCGGTACTATCGGCTTCGTTAACTCTACCGCTAATCAATTATCTTCTAACCCCCGGTACAAAGATAAACAACATAACGGGTCGTGACATACCGTTGGGTGCATGCGTGGTTACGACCGACCTACAACTTGACCCATCGTTTTCTACACAGTTAAGTTTATCCGATACCCGTATGCGGGCATTTGTATCATGACACTAGCGGGAGATTCACATAATGGGTAATGGTACGGGGCGGCGAACCATTCAGAGTGCTGGTGGTGGTGGTGGTGGAACATTACTCCGCCCAATTAAAATTACGAGCAGGACCGATGATACTACATATGTCGCAGATCTCTATGGCAACGGAACCGATGTGGCGGCAACCGAAATCGGTGTCACGGTGCGGGTGTTGCAGATAGCCGCCGGAGAGACGATCCCGAATGACACCATCCTTCCATCGTGGAAACAGGCATGGGCGGGCACTTCGCAATGGACTATTGATGTCGCCCGCGATTACTAATGAGTTTTCTCGATCCGCAATCTTGGATTGATGTTGACGCTGGAGGCAACCCTTTGGACTGGACTTCTCGCCAGAGCAAACTTCTATATCCAGGATACGAAATGCTTCGGAAGGCATTGGTGGAAAGATGCGCGGCGACCGGTACGGCGATCCCGGCGGTGTTGAATGTGGCAAGAGCACCCGGAAGGATTTACACTGGTGGTTGGTTTAGTGCTTTCCATTCCAAGGTATCGTCATTAATTCCGAAGTTCGTCAACCAGACGGATAACGGTGGAGATTGGGATGGGTTGGCGACATTCGCACCGAACTGGAACGAGGCTGATATCCTAACTGCAATCGGTGACGCTACAAGAATTCCTGCTCCTGATATCCCATTAGCGGAGTGGTCATTACAGCAGTACAAGATTCTAAATCTGCTGTTGTGGAAAGCTGTTGTAGTAAATCTGACCAATGATAGAGCAACGAAACAGGATGAAAGTGTGGTGAGTTGGGCGGAAGCGGTTACGAAGTATCTTGCGGAACCGTGGGATGCAAGTGGGACTCAAAGAAATTCGGGATATGGAACATTGAACCCTTTCACACCGAGATGGGGAGCAGTTAGATGGCGTTGTAAGGCCCGGATTACTGCGGCGGCAGTTGCATCGCAGATTGATTGGTATTTGTATATGGACCCAGGACCGGGAGCGAATATCGATAATTGGGATGACGAAGGGATGGGATTTTCACAGGATACATATTGGTTATTTGAGGCGGATAGTCCGTATGCGGCAAGTGTCGTTCCTATTTCCGGGTTCCCAACAGCACGAGAAGACCCGCCGCCGGAGCCGACCGTTACTGGCGTGAACAATCACACGGGGTGGAATTCCGGTTCCGGCAATTTGAGGGCCATTGTCAAGTTCAACGTCACCGACGGGTTCAAGTTCGTTTGACGTTTTGTCGGCACCCACCCGGCTAGAACCGTTAACCGTTAACACCCGCCCAAGGCCGTCATTTCAATGATACCGTCAGAATATGGGCTATTTGTGACGAGGTTGGCCCGTGTGGGGCTTTGCCCACCCCTATACCCCCCTACTTACATACCGCCCGGTATGGGGCCGTTTTTGACCGTACAGGGCAACGTCGGGATAAGTAGCAACACATTAGCCACAGCCGGTGTATACTGCAAGAGTAGGGTGCCGACGTTGCACATTCCGTATATTTGCGTGTACAAGGGTTGACAGGTGACAGATGGCCCGTATACTAGCTTAATGGGAGGTTGGATATGGGGCGAAAAGTTAGCCGTGGATTGTTTGCAATAGAAGCACATAATGACCAAGAATCTGGTACGAGAACGTGTTTGCATTGTAATTCTAGGTTTAATATCCACCGAAAAGGGCACGAAGGGTTTAGTTATGTATATTGTTCAGATCGTTGCATGGAAGAACATAGAGAAGTCAGGAATGAGCCATGCTATTGTAAGATTTGCGGCAGAACAATAACATATAAATCGGAAGTTGATGTCATATATTGTTCAATTAAATGTTCGGACGCACACAAACAAATAGTGGCAAAACAACAGGAGAAAAAAGAACGTAAGTTATTTTCGGCATCAATGCCCCTGCGTGATTGCAAGATATGCAAGAATCCGTTCACACCAAGTGTAGCACATCAAGTATACTGTAGCGATAAATGTAGGGGCCAGGCAAGGCAACCAAACGAACGAGATAAATGGATTATTTTCAACCGAGATAACTTCCAATGTTTTTATTGCGGCCGGACCTCGTTTTCAGATAGGGCTGAATTACATGTCGATCATATATTTCCCAGGAGAAAAGGCGGCAAGGATGTTGCGTCGAATTTAGTTACGGCTTGTTCTGAATGTAACTTAGCCAAACACACTACCGAACCTAACATCATAAATGAATTAAAATCCGAAGTTAGAAAACGGAATGAAGAAGCTGGCATCTCCGGGCAATTGTCGATAAAGGGATTTGATAGAAAATACGTGGGAGGGGAAGATGAAACAGCTATTAACGGTTAAGCAAGTTGCAAAGATATTGCAAGTGCATCCAAAGTCGGTTTATCGTTTCGTGAAACAAGACAGAATCAAAGCAATGCATTTAGGCGGGAATAGGATACGCTTTACAGAATTAGCCGTTCGGGACTTCCTTAAACATGCTGATTGTGGGCAACCCTAGCGGATTTGGAGGCAAAAAACCGACGCTCCCCCTACAACCCCCCGAAACCTACCCTACGCACCATTATATTGCCACCATTACATTGCTAGTATACCCTACCTACGTCCTATTATATGCAAATCGGGGGTTTTGGTTGTAAGTCTTGTGGGCCATTCGGTTTGTACATCTGCGAGTATACGGCCTATAACCCCAACAGAATCGTACTTGGCACGCTTGTGGGTAACTTAGTTGGCACATGTCGTAAGTAGTATACATATCTAATCTTAGGGAAAGCCCATATATGGTAGTGAACACCCGGTTTTCCATGTCCAACCACAAGATATGCCATTGGAATCTTATACCTTGCATGTGGTATAGAATATTTATTTCCACCTATATTGCGAGTAGACGGCTTCTACTGCTATTCTGTAGGAAACGTGGGGGGTTGACAATCTATTTTAGGTGTACAGGGGTTGACTTTTGTTGAAGTGTGCGTATACTTAATGTAGAAGCACGCGGGACATTGACAACTAGGAACGGAAGGTGGGACGGGGGAAACCCCGGAAGACCGAGGCCAAGAAAGCTAGGGGGGCCTAGCGAACACGAAAACATAGCCCCAAGCGGAGTGGATGATGAACCTTGCAAGGGTTCGGCTCCCATGAGTAAAGAAGGAACGGGACGAACAGTAAAAGCCAATGGTGGCTAACAAGGGAGAGAACGATGAAGAAGATAGCCAAGGGGTTCTACGAGACACGGGTAGAAACGATGGTAGATGGCGAAGCAAAGACGGTCACGGTGCAGATACATCACGATGAGGAAGGGACAGGCGAGTGGTACCATATCTTCGAGGGATTGACGGACGATGATTGCGGCGACACTTACAGAACGAAGAAAGAAGCAGTCGAAGCGATGAACGCTTGTGCAGAAGACGGTTGGAAATATCACGATGGGCTCGGTTATTGCTTGGCGAACTAATGATGAACGGGGAAAGGAGAGAGATGCGAGAAGTAATCGATCAGGCAGAACGGTACTCACGATATGCTCGAACATTTGCCCGTAAGGTTGAGTTGGCCGAAAGTAAATGGACAGATCAAGATGAACAAGAGTTCGACAAGTATGTAGAATATAGGGAAGCTAAAAGGAGGGAAGGATGACGACAGAATTGCGATATGGCCCAAGGTACGATAGCTTGGTGGTAGATTGTGATGATGGACAATACTTAGTGGCTAAAGCCGAAGCAAATACGAACAAACCGTTTTTCATTCCGGCACAACTGGTGAAGACGTACAAAGATGCAAGATTGTATGCTGATGCCGTTGGTAGTTATTGCGGGGAATTACACAAGAGTTCTATAAGATAAAGAGGGGACAAAGGAAAAGGGGAGGTGGAAGATGCAAAGAACTGAGACTTGCCTTAAATGTGGCCAAGATGGACTCTATTCTTACGAAGTGGTGAAGTGCGATCATTGTCACGAGGACTTCTGTGCGGTGTGCATAGATGACCACGAGACGAATTGTGTTCATAACCCTAACCCCAATGCAGATTTTGATGGGGAGGTGTAATATGGAACAGATGCTAACGGTTAGCGAAGTGGCAAGTATGTTGAAGGTACACCCAAAGTCGGTTTACCGTTGGATATACGATGGTAAGCTTGAAAAATGTATGGCGGGTGGTCGGGTACGATTTACCGAAAAACAAGTCAAGGATTTCTTGGTGGGAAAGAACGGGAGGGGCTTGACGGATGCTGAATAGGCGGTATAATATACTAGGAATGCCTGAAGTGACGCTAGGTAGGCTACAAGAAAAAACAAGGCCCTGCGGCTCAAGCCATCCGTGGCTTCGGGCATTCCTACGTGGGGCCTGTTTCATTGAAGGATGTGATTGGCGTGGCTATTAGTAAAAAGCGATGCAGTAAATGTCAGAAGCTTAAATCTGTAGGCAAGTTCGGATTAAACAAAAAATGTAAAGACGGCAGGAGTTCGTGGTGTAGGGAATGCAATAATCAACAAACCCGTGAATGGCGAAATGCTAATCCAGAAAAAGTGCGTGCTGGCAAGAAAAAATACCGGGCTGAAAATCGCTGTAAAATACGTGAGTATAGAAGAAAACACCCATCCGTTAACGGTGCCAAGGCCCAAAGACAGCAGAAGGAATGGCGTGCCGCTAATGTGGAAAGAAATCGGAAGCTAAAGACGGATTGGCGCATTGCAAATATCGAAAAGGTTCGCACTTACGAAAGGCATAGACGAGCGGTAAAGCAATTCGTATTAGAATGTTTCACAAATGAAGAAGCCGAATTCGTCAGGGCTTTTTGGGATAACCGTTGCGTGATATGCGGAAGAACCCCCGGAGAAGAGGGCAAGGCATTGGCTATCGATCATTGGCATCCGCTATCTAAAGGCAACCCGTTAACCATATCTAATGCAGTTTTACTTTGCTTGAAACATAATAGCCAGAAAGGGGCCAATCAACCTACCGATGTATTTGATGCCAAAACAATCAGGCGCATAGAGCGGAAAATCAAAGCACAAGTAAGGGCATGGAATAAAAGACTTGACAAAGCTAAAGTTGTATGATACAATTGCCGATAAGATTAGTGTGAGAAAAAGGAGGAACCGAGGGATGTTGGTGAAACCGAGAGGGGTTAATTTAGGTAGCCGTATCCGTTTGGGTTATAGGCACGCAAGGTCTCTCCGACCTTGCACCCTCGCCTACTCCGCCCAAGCCGGGTGCGGCTATCGTTTTCGGAGGAAAGGGGGACGCAGATGGAATCTAGCGAAATGTTGGCCCGGCGGTTGGAAGCGGACACGACGTGCATGGGGTTTTTGTCGGAAGCCTTGGAGAGGGCTGTGTTGAATGGGGATACGGATTCGGAAGTTGTATCGGGTACACCGGAAACGGATGCGGCCGAAGTGATGGCCCGGCACGATGCCGGACACCGTTCGGACGTAGAAACGTTAACTGTTAACAGGGAGGAATGATGGAAGACAGCATCTTAGTAAATTGGTTAGTTGATATAGCCCTTACACATGGGGAAACGGAAGCATTGATGGTAATGGCGGCAATAGCCGGATGTATTATGGCCGTTATAACATATCCACTTGTTTATATGGGGAAGGTACGATGATAGGACCAAACGGCGGGGTTGACAGATGATGTTTCGGCGGTATACTATTGTGGAACTGTTTGAAGCCGTACTAATTTTGGCGTTAACGATACATGGCCCTGCGGTTCAAGCCCTTGCGGTTTCGAACAGTTCTAACGTGGGGCCAGTTTTATTTGGGGTGGTTGGTATGGCAGAAAAGAAGAAGTGTACTAGATGCGGAAAAAGTAGACCCATTAAATTGTTTGGTGCTAATAAAGCCCGTGCAGACGGGAAATCGGGGTGGTGCAAGATATGTCGGAAAGAATATTATGAAGCCAATAAGGAATATGCACAGGAATATGCTAGGGATTATGCCCGAAATAATCCTAACTATAAAAAAGTACGTGCTAAATACAGAGCATCGGACAAAGGTAAAAAAATGATTGGGGCGTATCGGGACAAGCTATACAACACACCGGAAGGAATAGAAAAAATACGTTTGTGGAAACGCCGCACTAGCCTAAAGAGGTTGTACGGCATTACGTTAGAAGAATACGCCACTATGTATGAAGCACAAAAAGGTGCGTGCAGAATATGCGGTGAGATATATGACAGATTGGATGTTGACCATGACCACAGGACAAAAAAGATTAGGGGTTTGTTGTGCAGGAAATGCAATGTTATGTTGGGACACGTTTACGAAGATATAGGCATATTGGAAAATGCCATTGGTTATTTACGAAAACACAAAGCGGTATCGAAAAGGGGGAATAAATAATGAGTGTTGGACCGGATAGCATGCGGCAGGGAATCGGTGAAGAACTGTGGTACAACCTACCGCAATCCCAACGGGACAAAGTACCGTACCCATCCAAGGGCGATGCCGTTGCCCCGTGTGGGCACGTAGGCTTCAAGAAGGACATGAGGGGTTGCAAGGCGGCCATCAACCGCATCATGTGTGGTATGTGCCAAGGTGCGGCATGAACATGGTAAGGGAAGTATACCAGTACAAAGCCCGCATACGGAAGCTAGGTGAACGGTTGAAACGTGTTCGCAAGCAACGCAATGCGGCGGTAGAATCGGTGGCACGGTTGCAAGATGTGGTTGACGGATATCGGGGACACCGGTGCTTATCTTAGGGTTCATTGGTATCGTAGTGGGTTCCTTGGTGTACGAAGTCGTGGGGAGGGTGATGATAAAAAAGGACTTGACAGATGGTGATTAGGCGGTATACTACCGTAGAACCGTCCGTGGCTACGCTAAGTAGGCTACAAGAAAAACAAGGCCCTGCGGCTCAAGTCATTCGTGGCTTCGGGCGGTTCTACGTGGGGCCTGTTTCATTGGGGGGTTGGGATGGCTAAGAAAAAGAAGGTAGGCAAGAAGAAGGAAGTTGCCGTAAAGAAGCCTACGATGTGTAGGAAGTGTAAGAAGCGTGAAGCCCATCATATACACCATAAGGATGGCAACCACAAGAACAATAAGAAATCAAACAGGCAACCGTTATGTACCCTGTGCCATGCCGAAGAACACGGGATAAGCCCTAACGTATCGGAACTACGTTTCCATCTTGTACACTACGAACGGGTACAGCAATTGCGGATTATGATATCGAATAACATTTGTGCTTATGACCGCATTGATTTGATGGTGCCTATGGAATTACAAGAAAAGCAAAAGGAATTCGTCAAGCTTGAAAAGTTATATGCCAAGGCGGTAGTCAATGCCGTGCGGAATGGTTCACCACACCAAAAGATAAGGGATTGGTTGCTTTCGATTCGTGGCATTAGTGAACTGTTGACGGCAAAGTTATTGGCTGTGATAGAACCGGAAAAGATGCCTACCGTTTCTTCCTTGTGGCACTATGCGGGTTATGGCGGGCCGGGTGACGTGAGAAAGAAAGGTAAGAAATCGTGTTGGAATGCAAGCTTGAAAAGGGCTTGTTATCAAGTCGGTGATAGCTTTATCAAACAACGCACACCCAAGTACCGTGATGTGTACGATACCGAAAAAGCAAAGCAGTTGGTTGTATGTGAGCCGTTGCACCCGAAAGGTGTTGGCATAAAAGCACATGCAGATATGCGGGCAAGACGCAAGATGGTTAAGGAATTCTTGAAAGATTTATGGATTGAATTTAATGGGGGCGGGGAACCTAAGGCCGAGAGAAACCCTTTCATAAATAGTTCCCCTTTCCCTAAAATCAAAAGGGAGGGGCCTTCAGAAGCCAGTAACCCGAAACGACGGAGCCCCTCCCCACTTACTAATAAAGGCAAGAAGGGGGCCTAAACGGTGGAGAAGCCCTCTATGCCTCAGCCCCCAATTGCCTAAAGGAAATATATTGTGAAAGTGATAAAGACGGCTAATAGGAAAGGGCCTTCTCCTGCGAGTGACCCTCTCAAAGCCAGCCCTTTTCTGTTTGGTCATTCATTTGTCGGAATCAGGAATAGATATGGGGGCCTTTGTGGAAAAGCAATCCTCATTATCCTAGCCCCCTATCTATTAAGATCAGAATATGAGGAGGCGTAGCATGAAACAAACAATAGAAAGCCGGGTGGCACACAAAAACAAAACGGGTAAGTGGCCGGACCATCCCGGTGTTGTACCGGTACCCGAACCGGAACCACCAAGGCCCGATGTACGTCTATGCCCGGCTTGCAAAGAACCGTTGGTGCCTAACCCAACCTACGACATGAAAGGTGCCGGGAACCACTTCGCAATGGTTTGTACGTTGTGCGGTTGTAACCCATACTAGGGGGGATAGTTATGACGAAAGAAATACCTGTGACAATGTACACGCCAGACCAAATTGAGGCTATGGAACGCGAAAACGAGCTTGAAATCGAAGCTACATTGGAATGGGAAGCTACGTTGGATTGGGAAGCGGAAATGCAGGAATCGACAGGTAAGTGCGTTGGCTTCCGTGGTGATGACGAACGTGACTTGGACACAGAAGAAAGTCCTTGACTTGTGGGTTTCAATATGGTAGCATGGTAGGCGTAGAAAGGGGGAGGAATAATGGAAGATTTAATTGAAGCACTACAGGTTTTGTTGAAATATGGCAATCCAAAATATCCCACAAATTGCGACCATGATGTTATGGTAATTTGCGGCATTTGCACAAAAGATGTATCAAGTGATGACAAAAAACGATTGGACGAATTGGGTTTTTTCGAAAGCGAAGAATTCGATGGCCAGTTCGCATCGTTTAAGTTTGGAAGTGCGTAATTGTTAACCGTTAACAAAAGGAGGTAACCGATGGCGAAGGCAGACAAAGAAAAGCAGGTGGCAAGTGTGGACAAGGACGCGAATTTACAGTTTTGGCGAAGCGTGTGCGAGACCGACCCGGCTATCACGAAAGAAGTGAAGTACGGTGCCCGCAAGTTCACAAGCGTTTGTGCCCAACACCAAATCAAAAATGCTACACGTGAATGGGGACCGTATGGTGGTAAGTGGGGTGTTAAGGATATTAAGTGGGGGTATGTTGGTGCCGCCGATAACAGCCCAATTGAATTGACAATCGAAGCCGTGTTCTATAGCCCGTTAGGTGAATTCCAAATAAGTACGGATATCAAGTATGAGGCCGGTGGGGAATGCCGGAAGAAAGCCCTAACAGATTTGATGACGAAAGCATTGTCTAAGGTAGGGTTCAATAGTGATATCTTCGAAGGAAAGTTTGACGATAACAAGTACGTAACCGATATGAAGAAGAAGTACGGCGACGAAGAAGAACCCACCGAAACGAAACCCAAACCGCCAAAGAAAACTTCCGGTGACGGTTCACCTAGTGATACCAATATAACACCGGATGGTCTTGGCTACCTTGGTGAAATACGGGCGATGCTTCAAGGTAAGCTAGATGGCGGTATGACCTTAAAGGATGCCGGTAACATACTGCTTTCCGCATCATCGTTTGACGGCGACAAGGGCCACGTTGATGGGTGGTCAAGTTTATCCAAGCTAACCGCCGAGGCACACGAAGGTATAGCCACGGAAGCACGGCTTAAGGTTATCCGTGACAAGATTAAATCCGCAACAACCAAAGGGGAATAGCCATGCTTTGCTGTAGGCATTGTGGTGCCGAATTAAAATCAGACAAAGAAGCGGGTAGGGACGGGGCAATCATTTACGTTTACGTTTGTGGGTGTTTTGAATCGTTGAAAGAATTGAAAAGGCAAACTGTTGGCAAGGAAAAGGAGGTGTAGGATGGGTAAGGAGCGTACAAAGTTTGACGAGAGTAAGGACGTGGAATCGGGCAGTTGGAAGTATGGGGATTTAATGGTGAAGGTTTCGGCGTATGATGGCAAGCCACCGAAGTTGCAGATTGGGCCACGTACCTACCAAGATGAAGAATCGGGTGAAGACCGTTTCAAGAAGTGTGGGCGGTTATCGGCCAAGGAAGTTAATTGGCTGATGAAAACCGTAATGCCCGAAGCGTTCGAATTGTTGGGCGTGGATGTTGCCGCTAACGAACCCGACGGTGACAACATACCGTTTTAAGGAGGTTACCAATGATTGAGATATCAACCGACAAAACCAAGATAACCATGGAAGGCAAAGATTTGGTTGCCTTCAAGGATGTATGCAATGCCGCCGCACTTGCCATAGTGTTTGTTAAGGCCATAGGCAATAAAACATCGTGTGGTGCCTTGTCGAAAGATAACATGGAATGGATAGACCGTACAGATGCGTTCTTATCGGAACTAAAGGGACGGGCGTTCCTATTGGAAGTAGCCCAAGCGAAGGGTAGGGAATGACATGTGTGGCCCTTATATCCATGGACGAAGTTGGTGGAATGAAAATATCAAGGATTGGGAACATTTCTGCGAACCGTATAAGGTGAATGCTCATTGCGAGATGCCCACGCCGGGGATTCTTGAACGCCACGGGTTGCGTTATGAAGATGCCATGATGTTGTGGAATAAGGCGGAGGATTATAGAAGAAAAGGTGGCGAGAGCCATGTAAGGCTATGTGTCATGAACGACCCAATAGCCCGTAGACTTCCTGTGAACGGTGACCTTCCGTCGGTAGACAGCGATTGCAAAGAGATAGTTTCCCGTCTCATAGAAATAGTTGGACTTGACTGTGAAGATAACATGCGGGACCGAGAAGGACGATATCATATCCAGGTTAGGAAAAGACCTAACTGTATAAGAAAATGGGGGCTTCAACCGTGGGACGGGGAATTCAAACTACAGCATGGGGATGTGATACCACCATACGATCTTGACTTTGTTCCGAAAATCCAAGACAAGAACTTCTTGCCGCAGACCCGAAACGACCTCATCCAGTGGACGAAAAACCATTGGGATAAACGTGACGATGGGGATGAATTTTTGGATGCGATGCCGGAATGTCTCGACCTTGAAAGGCTATTTCCTAAGTTACCGGATTCAATCAAGAAGGACAAATCGGTACCTAGATACGATTCGGTTAATCATGCGATAAGGTCGCTTGCGTTTAATGAGAAGGTTATCCAGCCGGTAAATGCCGCCGACTTTGAAATGGACAGCAGGGGCAAGGAATATCTGTTGGTGAAAAAAACGCTTGAAGCCACCGCCGATGCGTGTGACCGTTGGGTTGACATGTTCAAAGAAGCCCCGAACGAATTTTGGGCGGCTAGGAACTAGGGGGTATTATGCCACGTATAGAACCGTGCCGTAACTGCCGGGGTAAAACACCGCTTGTGTTTTGGCGTGAACACGACCGCCTATGTGAACATTGTGCAGAAGTAAGCGGGGCGGAAGCAAAGCCGATATCCGAAACCTTGGCGGCGGCAGAACAACTACGCAATGGGATAGAATTTATACGTAATTTCTTACCTACAATGGAAGAGGCGGCAAAGGCATTGACACCCAAAAAAGAAAAACTGACATACCCGCGATGTGACCATTGCTATAGCACCGAATTGAAGACGCGAGAATTTCTCGGTGAGCAATGTATGCGATGTAATTGCATTATGAATTTAAGGAAAAAGTGTTAACCGTTAACGATAAGGGGGATGGTATGGAACGGAAAGATGTATACGGCTTGATTGATGGGGAACGTGCGTACCAGATAGAACGGCACGTAGAACTATTCGAGGATACCCCACATAGCGACGAAAACCATTCGGTAGGTGATTGGCTTATCTTCATGCAGGAACATGTTGTGCAGGGTATGGGTTCCGTATACGGGTTGGACACGGATGATGCATTGAACCAAGTACGTAAGGTAGCGGCCCTTGCCGTAGCGTGTATGGAATACAACACGACACAGCCGAGGAAAGTCATGGACAAAAAGATTGCCGATGTGATAGCCAAAAGCCGGGACGACCAAACGTGAAAGGGAAATAACTTATGCTTGACGAAGGCTACGACTTTTGTGAAACATGTGCCGCTAAAGACAATCGTGTAGACAATGTGTATCTGTACTATGGTAATAAGTGCCCGATATGTGGGACTAAGAATAAGCGGATAGGCAAGGTAAATGAAGGGGGGGATGATGGCAACCAAGAAGAAGAAGAAAGCAAAGAAACTGAAAAAGCTTAGTATGCGGAAGGGCATGAAGGTTGTGCTTTATGGGTGCAAACGATGGGAATCCGATGGTTCTTATCAATCCCTGCGTGATCTTGAAATGTTACAGAGCAGACCTTGTGATATCGAAACATATGCAAACGGGTGCGATGGGTGTACCGGTCAAGTGGCCTACACCTTCCAATTGATAGACAAGAAGCTTATGGCAAGCGTTAACGGTTAACGTTTCTGCACTGTATAAAGATTAGACGTAACACCGGGAATTGGGGGTTGACAGGTGACGTTTCGGCGGTATACTTAGGTAGAATCTGGAGGGACTATCGTGTCACAAACGGCGAATTTGAGGGAAAATAGGCTCCGACTAGGGATTGTGGACATACCATCCACGATAGTGCCTCCAGGCAACCTACCGGAGCCTTGTTATATATGGGGAAGGTGTGGGGCATCATGAGCAGAAAAATACTACTCGACATTGATGGGCTTTTCAGTTCCGGCACATTGTGGCACGAGAACGGGGAGCGTGGCGTTTTGTTCTATCTAAGCTTGATGGGGATAGCGGAACATTGGGGTGGGTTTCAACCGGAACCGGTAGACCTTGCATATCAAACGGGAGCATTAAGGGCTACACCGGAAGAAATCATGGGATTTCTAGAAAGCTTCCGGAAACACAAGAAAGTGGCCTTCTTCGAACGGGACGGCAAGGTGGTCGGGATTATCAAGGCATATCTTCGCCATTCGAAACATTCCCATCCTGCTAAGAATTCATTACCTTTACCAGATGGCGTAACCTTCAAGAAGAAGGGGGGTTACATCGTTCAATGGGATGTACTAGAAGTCTTTCTTGAATCTTCCGGTATTATTCCGGAATGTATCCGGAACATTCCCCCGAAAGAAGTGAAAGAATGATAAGAAGTGAAAGAAGTGAAAGGAACGAAGTTCCGTGCTACGCACGGGGACGAAATTGTCCCAAAAGGATTAGGTCATGAACGACAACGGAAGCATAGAACACACGACATGTATATATCGTGGCCATTCAATCCAATTCCTAGATGGTGTATGGGTTTATTCAGATACAAAAGAAAGTGTGGCATCGTTCAAAGACAGACCTTGTGGCTTGTGTGGTTTGGGCAATACAGTTGAAGGACATGACGGATGTTTAGGAGAGCTAAAAGGTTTAATGAATGCTTGTTGTGGTCATGGCAATATAAACGAAGCATATATCCAAATGGTAGATGGGTCATGTATCAGGAAAGAAGATGCCCATAGCGCAATTAAAGCGTTGAGGGGGCGAAAGTATGAAGAAATGCAAACATGACTGGGAGTGGATAGTCAGATATCAATGGTGCAAAAAGTGCGGAACCCTCCGTATCGAAAGAACACCATTCTCCGGTGCTTATAGATATAGACGGCCATGCAGAGGTAAGGAATGATACATAACGGCGACTGCCTTGAGATAATGCGTGGTATGGACGATAACTCCATAGATACAATAATCACAGACCCGCCATACGGGCTTGAGTTTATGGGGGTTGCTTGGGATACTATGCGGCCAGAAGGTAAGGAGCGAACACGAAACGAATGGGGCGATTTCGGGAGTAGAGAGCATGCCCGAAAGCCGAGTGAACGGGGGAAAATCCAGCGAAACAAAAATGTGGCTCTCTATGAGTTTTCGATTAAGTGGGCCGCAGAAGCTCTGCGAGTAGCCAAGCCCGGTTCCATGCTCATGGCGTTCGGAGGGACAAGAACATATCATAGACTGGCTTGCGCTCTTGAAGATGCTGGGTGGGAAATACGAGATTGTGTTATGTGGGTGTACGGTTCTGGATTCCCTAAGTCGCATAACATTAGCAAAAGCATCGACAAAAGGCCGAACGCCGTAAAATTGTATGGCTTTGTACGGAAACTAAACGACACAAGGTTACAGTTGGGCTATTCAATCACAGATGTAAATAAGTATTTCGGATTCGCAACCACAGGCTCCGGTATGGCGGCTCATTGGTTCACACACCCGACACAACCAACCGTTCCATCGAGAGACCAATACGAACAGTTGAGGGAATGGTGGGGATTCGATGGGTTAGACGATTTGTATGATGAGGCAGAAAGGGAAGTTATAGGAAAGCACAAAGCTCCGGCCAAAGAAATATACAAGGGTGGAGAGTTGTCAAAAGATGTAGATATCACCATTCCCTCAACACCTGAAGCCCAAACATGGGACGGGTACGGAACAGCCCTAAAGCCTGCATGGGAACCAATAGTATTAGCCATGAAGCCGTTGGACGGCACATTTGCACAGAACGCATTGAAATGGGGAGTGGCAGGGCTGTGGATTGATGGGGGGCGGGTAGGGACTGCCGACAAGCCGACAGGCAGTGGCAATCGAGAATCTTGGAGAGACATGGAAGGGCGTACTGATTTACAAGAACACGGCAAGAACATAACCCCACCCCAAGGCCGTTGGCCAGCAAACCTAATCCATGACGGAAGCGAAGAAGTAGTGGCGGAGTTTCCTGACACGAAAAGCGGAAAGATGAAAGGCGGCACTCGGAGAGCGGCACAAGATAAGCCTGGTAGCGTTTGTTATGGAAAGTATGGTGGGGATGCTACAGCCATTGATACTCCTGGAGACTCAGGTTCAGCCGCCCGTTTCTTCTATTGCGCAAAAGCAAGTAAGGCAGAACGGAATAAGGGGTGCGAGGGGATGGAACCGAAAGACATAGGGCATAACCGATTTGACAAGTGTGCGGAATGTGGTGGATATATCTTCCAGAATCAAGATAGGAAATCGGCTTGCAAGTGTGAGAACCCAGTACGGCAGAACAATATAGTCAAAGGGAATTGCCACCCCACAGTCAAGCCCATATCACTGATGCGTTATCTCTGCAGACTAACTCGTATGCCAGAGGGTGGTATCGTACTTGACCCGTTCATGGGAAGTGGAAGCACTGGGATAGCCTGCAAACTGGAAGGCCGAGACTTCATCGGCATAGAACAGAATCCCGAATACTGCGAAATAGCAAGGAACAGAATAGAAGCATGGGAAATAGAGAAAGAGGTTGAGGACAATCAGGGGGAATTTGCATTTAAGGAGGAGCATGAAAGGTAAGAAAGTCGATGAGCTTCGAACCGAAAACGCCGAGCTACTTGAGGCGTTAGAGGGGATGCTAGAATTGATAACCGATGCAGAATGGACACAAGCCCAAAGAAAGGCCTGCATCTATAAAGCAAGGGCCATCAGAGCCAGAGCAAAGGGGAGAGTTTGAATTCCAAGGGCAGTTTCCTCAATGCCGTCGTTGGCGTTCTATGGCGTTTGCTTTGCCTTGCCGTAGGTGGGTTATCCCTACTAGCACTGATACCGTTCATGGTGATGGCTAGGTTGGTGAAGAAGAAGGGGCCGTGGATATGAAAGTATTTAGCAAAGATAGCTATGCACTATTAATGGCATTGCGGTGTGGTTATACGGAAGTAGACGGTGCATATTTGGTTAGTTATGATAATTGGCTTACTAGATTGTTTTGGCAAAAATACGTAGATTGGCATCCTAAGATAAGGGATTCTGTAGCTTGTCTTCTAAGGCAAATAGAACAAGTAGAATCAGAAAAGTTAAAAGGATGGCTTGAAATTAGTAAGGAAAAAGCAAAAGGATAAGCCATGAGTAATGCACGTGGTGACCGTGAAATTGACAGGGTAGCCGATGCCAAGCGGTGGTTAAAATGCAAGGAAATATGTGGTGATGATGCCCCGGATAATCCATTCGATTGTAATGGCATGTTAAATTGTTTACTTGACAAGTGTTGTGATTTTGAACAACAAGCGAAACCGTTAACCGTTAACAAGGAGGTGAAAGATGGGATTGATTAAGATTGTGACGGCGGGAAGTTTCGGGGGGCACAATAAGACTTTTAGTGCTCAGACACATGGACACGTGGATGCTGTTGCACAAGCCATTAAATGGTTAGCGGAAGATTTGTTATCAGAAGCCAATGTCAATGACCACAAGTGCCACGACCAAGGCATAAAGCCTTCGGATGGATGGGACCATACGGCATCCAAGGATGAAGAATCGTGAAAGATAGTTTCCCGCCAACAGAGCAATTGCCACCACCGGCCATGAAGAAACCGTTTGACCACACGTGTACGGCCCCTGCTTGCCCCGGAGGTTTCGATTGCGAGCTGTACAAGTTAAGCCGGGTTAGAATGCGTGTTATAAAGATGGTACCAAAAGAAGATGCCGAACGACTTCAATTAGAACTATCCAAAACGGAAGAAAAGTATAACGAGCTTATTATGCAGGTGGAAACGAAAATCGAGGGTAAGTCTAGGCACGAAGCGGCTATCGACATGATACGTCGTGGTGAAGCTTGTATGGGGGATTGTGGGCGTTGTCTGTCAACTGTTAACAAGGAGGAATAATGGAACTCGAGAATATGTTTGGCAAAAGCGAAGAAGAATATGCACAGATACCTGGAATCCCAGAGCATATAACTGGTGCATTGTATAGGTACGTTGAACACGGTATAGGGCCGGGAAGTTTTCTTAGTGCTGTGTTGTGCAACGACTTCAAGCAAGCCGTTCATTGTGCAGACGAAATGAATCTTATGTGTTTAGTACAGTGGGTGCATGTTATGACTTGGTGTGTACCGGGTTCTTGTCAAGGTTCACCAGAGCTTGTAGATGAATGGATGGCAAACAAGAGAATCGAAAAGGAAGAAGGATAATGATATTAGATTACAAATACTTCACGGTAGAATCTTTGCCAAAGGAACCACACCGGAAGACCTTGGATTGGGATATATTGAATAAGCGGCACGGAACGCCCATAGGCAAGATTGCATGGTATGGCCCGTGGCGGCAGTATTGTTTCTACCCGGAGGGCGGCACCGTATTCAACGTTGGTTGCCTTGACGATGTTAAGAAGGCGATACGGGCAATTAAAGAGAAACCGGAAGGATAGGAGGATAAGATGCGAAGGAAAAGATTCCTTAAAGAATTAAAGCAGATGGTAGGCTTATTTGTATCGTGCGAGAAGTGTGTGTGTTTGCTTAAAAAGATGGACGCTCACGAAGTTATCTCGCTTGGTTGGTCTGGAAAGAAGTATGTCGATGACCGAACGAATATACCCGAAGAAGGGATGGATACTGGTTTTGAAATGTTCTATGGGTATGCATATAAAATGCCAACGACTATCCGCAAATATTATTGCAAAAAATGCAAGCCAAAAGAAAAGGAAAAAGGAAAGAAATGAAGCTTGTAGCCTTTGCCGATACCCACGGGTTCCACGAAGGGTTAGTGGTACCGGATGGCGATATCCTTGTCTTTGCCGGTGACATGTGCATGCGTGGGGAAATGACGGAAGTATCAGACTTCGCCGTGTGGTTCAATGCCCTACCACACAAGCATAAGATTATTATAGCGGGTAACCACGATTGGGCTTTCTATGACCACGGCGGTGCGGCACGTGGGCATTTCGATGCAACGTACTTAGAAGATGATTCGATTATGATTGATAGGCTGTGCATTTACGGTTCACCTTGGACACCGGAATTTTGTGGGTGGGCGTTTATGTTGGCACGTGGTGACGAGATAAAAGCCAAATGGGATGCTATGCTGGATTGCGTGGATATCTTAATTTCTCACGGTCCGCCACTAGGGATGTTAGATAAGGTGCGTGGTGAACATGTAGGATGTTGGGACTTAAAAGGAGCCGTAGAGCGGGTAAAACCCAAACTCCATATTTTTGGTCATCTACATTCTAACTATGGGGTTGATGACAACAAAGATACAGTGTTTGCCAACGTCAGCATGCTTGATGACAATTATGGCTATAATGACCGCGTGCCGTTGACATTCGATATTTAGGGGGTTGACAGATGTTGAAATGCCGGTATAATATATTAGGAGTATCTGAAGTCGTACTAATTTTGGCGTTAATCGCACAAGGCCCTACGGCTCAAGCCTTTACGGCTTCGGGTACTCCAAACGTGGGGCCTGTTTTATTAGGGGTGGTTGACGTGGCCAAGAAGAAGAAATGTAGTAAGTGTCGCAAAGAGTATTTCCAAAGATATTACAAGGCTAATTCGGGAAAAATAAAGGAATATGGCAAAAAATGGCGAGCCGATAATGCTGAATGGGTGAAGGAGCGTGGCGAGAAATACCGACTTGCTAATCCAGAATATGCCAAGGAATATCACAAGAAACATCGAGCGGAAATTTGCGAAAAAAGAAGAGAATATCACAAACAATATGACGAAGAACACAGGGATGTAAAAAGGCAATATCACGAAGAACATCGAGCGGAAAGGGCTGAATACCACAAGCGATGGCGTACTAATAATCGGGAAAAAATACGAGCCATTGGCGGTCGCCGCCGTGCGAGAAAATTAGGCGTTTCGGAACAATTCACAGATAGCGAAGTTGAATTCGTCCGTGTTTTTTGGGGCAATCGATGTGCCGTTTGTGGGCGAACTAAGGAAGAAGAGGGTAGGGAATTAGCGATAGATCATTGGCATCCACTAAGTAAGGGCAATCCATTAACCATGAAAAACGCTGTGTTGCTTTGCATGAAACACAATTGTCGGAAGGCGGCAAAAGAACCATCTGATGTATTTGATGTAAAAACGGTTGGGCGGATAGAAAGGAAAATCAAAAAACAAGTCACTGGATGGGAGGCGAAATGCTAATGGTCAACGAAAAGTCTATGATTGTAGAGTTGATGGATATCATGAAATCCTTGGAATTGCCAGGAAAGATAATCTTCGCAAAGATAGCTGGCAGTCATAGTCACAATTGTTTTGTTCCAGAAAGTGATTTAGATGCTCTGGGCGTGTATGTTGCCGAGACGGATAAGATATTAGGCCTGGACATCATTAAAGAAACAATAAATGGTTCCACCAACGACTTCACGGCACATGAAGTAGGTAAGTTATGTGCATTGCTTTTGAAGGGTAACCCCGGTGTTATTGAAATGCTATTCACGGAACGGATGTGCTATTCCACGGCACCATGGGAAGAACTAAGGGCCGAACGCAAGCGGTTCCTGTCACGCCGCGTAATAGGCCAATACCTGGGGTACATGAATGCACAGATGATTCGGTTAGAAAAAGACCAACGGCTACATACTTCGGGTGGGGTATACGGCACGAAGTGGGCTTACCATTTCCTACGCCTTGGTGCGGAAGCTGTAAAGATAGCACGTGGCGAAGAACCCACCGTATGGCTTGAAGGGCCGGAACGTGAATTGCTTATGGATGTTCGTGCGGGCAAGTATTCCGAAGCCCAAGTATTGGCTATGGCGAAAAAGATAATCAAGGAAGTAGAAAGCCATAAGCCGTGGGACTTACCGGACGAAGGGGATAGGGTGTGGTTGAATGATTGGTTGTTACGGATAAGGAAGGGGGAATAAAAATGGATTGGTTTTTTAGATTTATTGCCGCAGGGAATTGTGCCTTTGCCGGTACGTTTGCGTGGCGATATGCTAGGGATGGCGACCCAACCGACCTTGGTTGGTGTGTGTTTATAGGTTTGGCGGCTATATGTATTATGCTTGGCATTATTATTGATGCTATCAAGGACGGCCAAAAAGGGGATAGGGCGAGAAAGGGGGAATGATGGCTAAGGATGATGGTGGGTCTGCGTTTCCGGTACAGCTTGGTGATGTTCCCGAAGGCCATTACGCCGTTGGTTCAAGTGGTATGTCCCTTCGTGATTGGTATAAGGGCCAGGCGTTGGCAGGTGGCTTAATAGCACATTTGTATGATGAGCTATCTGAGCAGTCACGGAGTTGGGATGAGTTTTGTGAATTAATCGCTACCTGTGCTGAAGACATAGCCGATGCCATGCTGAAAGAGAGGGAGAAATGAAAGTTAAGATAGGCGGCAAGGTACACGATAGTAAGGTAGAACCCATTGCGGTTATACTTGACCAACAAGATAAGGACAACATACTTCTAATGGGTAAGGGGGAATCCATGTATGCACGATTCCCAAAGGGTACGGAAACCGCCGATGTGGAACGGTGGATGGGCGGAAAAAAGCCTTGACTTTTGGCCTTGGATATGTTAGCATGGTAGGTGTGAGAAAGGGGGATATGATGTGGTTACTCATTGATGACATCCGGGAACTTAATTGTGACATTATAGCCCGTACTGCCGAAGCCGGGAAGATAGCATTATCCCACCTACATACCGAAATCGAATGCCTTGCTCTAGACCATGACTTAAGGGGTGAAGAAACTGGTTACGATATTTGTAAATGGGCGTTATCGGAGGGTTATATGCCGGACCATGTACAGTTGGTTACGGAGAATGTGCCGGGGCGGGAAAACATGGCGGCGTACCTAGAAAGCCATGGGTTCATACGGAAGGATACGGCGAACTTCGAACGTGTTAACGGTTAACGATTATGACACTTGAAGAAGTATACGATTTAGTGCGGAAGGAACTATGTATGGATTGTAGCCCGGAACTTAAGGATGGCATTTGTGACCACGAAGAAACGTGTAAAGTGTTCGAAGAAGAGATTCGGGAAACAATTGCAAACAACGGACCGTTCGGGGTGGGGGCATGAGAGAATTTGACCTTGGTGGTTGGACATTCAAGATGGAACATCTTACCAAATCGGTTATCCCGCAGAAGAACGAATTGATTGCAAGGCTTGAAGACTGCATTGAATTACAGGAAGGATATTTCATTACCGATTGCAGATGGCCTAACGGCATAACATACGATTGTATGGAACCGGTGTATTCGGATAGTTGGGTGGCTTGCAAAGGCAATGGGACACACAACAACTTGGGCTTTATGCATACGAGTGTGTTCCGGGCAAAGGAACAAGACAATGTTTATATGGTAGTTTGCCAAGTATTGACCGATTGTATACAGGATAGCCATTGGCTTGTTGTTAATGAAACGGAACCGGAAAAGATTAAGCGGGCATTGGAAGTGTTTGCCAAATCTTATGTTGCGGTAAGCCATGCATGGAATGAAAAGACAAAGATACAAAACAAGGATTGCTTGGGCCGTGTAATGTTAGCGGACAACAAAATGGACATGCTTATGGAAGATGTTAACGGGTTCCTTAACAACAAGGCGTTATATCGGAAGTTGGGGTTGCCGTGGAAACGGGGCTACCTGTTCTACGGGCCACCCGGCAATGGGAAGACCTTGACCATTCGTAGCATTGCCCAAGGGTTGGGCTTGCGGTCGAAGAACCTTATTGATTGCGTAGATAGCCGTGGTGAAATAAATCTCGACGAAGCCGAAATGGATTCTACGGTTTTCACGCTGAACAGGTTAATCAATAACCTTTACCCGGAAGAAAAGGTGCCAACCGTTTATTACATAGAAGACTTAGAAAAGGTTGTTGCATACCAAAGCTTTGATACTGATGCACCAAAGTTAAGCTTGTCCAGCATTCTTAGGGCTATGGATGGTGTAGACCAACTAGATGGTGTAATTTTTATCGGGACTACGAATAGCATTGATGATTTATCTGATGCCATTGTTGCCCGGCCGGGGCGGTTTGATATGATGCTTGAATTTGATGTGCCTACCCGTGAACAAATAACACGGTTCTTGGAATTCCATAAGTTTGGTGTTGTTGGTATGGGTTCCGATGAATTGGCGGATATGCTTGAAGGTTTAAGTATGGCATTTGTTGAAGAATTCATCAAGGCTTGCAAGGTCAAAGTTATGGAAGGGGAAGTATTACGGGGTATAGCCAATGCCGTATTGTCCGGGGTTAGGAAGCACGATAAATTACGTAAGGAACTAAAGAATGAACCGGTAGGGTTTCAAGCAAAGGAAGCGCGGCAAGTTGAATTTACAGGTAAGGGAATGAGGGGATGAGATGACCCTGGGGGACTTGACAGATGCCTAAATGGCGGTATACTATTACAAGGATATTTGGGGTTGCATTGCTATTGGTATGTATTGGACATGGCTCCACGGCTCAAGCCTTTGCGGCTCCGAGTATCCTAAACGTGGAGCCTGTTTTATTGAAGGGAATTGTGGGCGTGGCCAAAAAGAAGGAATGTAAAAAGTGTAAGAAGGTAAAATTGTTAGAACAATTTAGCGAACGTAGGGACGCTAAAGATGGTAGACGTTCGTTGTGTAGAAATTGCACGAAAGAAGATGGCGAGAAATATCGCAAGGTCAATAAAGAAAAGAAAGCAGAATACGACAGGAAATACTATATTGCCAATCGGAAACAAATAAAGGAAAACACTAAGAAATATTCCCGTATCAACAGAAAAGAAATATTGGCGAGTAGAAAGCGATTCCGCGTTGCTAACCGCGAAAAGATAAACAAGCGTAATGCACAATGGAAGGCAGATAATCCCGACAAGATGAGGGAATTTAGCAGAAAATACCGCCAGGATAATCCCGAAAAGGGCCGAGCTATATGTAGGCGACGGCGGGCAATGAAGCGTGCGGTACTTGAATGTTTCGGCGTTGAAGAAGCTAAGTTCGTCCGTTCTTTTTGGGGCAATCGTTGTGCGGTATGCGGCAAGACCCAAAAAGAAGAAGGTAAGCGTGCAATGCCCATCGACCATTGGCATCCGCTTTCCAAGGGCAATCCGCTAACTATGGCCAATGCTGTATTGCTTTGCATAAGCCATAATGGCAAAAAGAGAACCAAGGAACCGGAAGAAATATTTGATGCTGAAATAGTTAGTCGAATAGAATGCCAAATAGAAAAACAAGCAATGGCATGGAAGGAAAAGTGTTGAGCATTTCACTTGAAGATTGTTTGGAAATGTTCCACAGGCCCATCAAAGATGGTGGATGGGGTTTACCACGTAAGCCGCATCCTATATTTGTGATTATCAACAAATTGCGGAAGGAAGAATCTTTCCTCACGGATGAAGATATGTTGAATCTTGTATGGTGGGCCAGATACACGTGGGGGGAACCACGGTACAAGAACTTCCAAACCCGTATAAGCCATGCACGGATAGAATTACGACAGATAGTTGGGAACCGGTCCATGAAGTTTGCAGAGCAACAAAAGCTTGTAGACAAGGCCGGGGCGGCTAGATTACGGGAACGGATGCATGATTTGATAGGGACGGAGGAATAGGGAGGCTGATAATGCAAGTTCGGATGCGTAACGAAACAACATTGGTGGTAACGCCGGAATCGGTAGCGGAGTTAATGGCATCGCGGTACCTTGTCAATGGCGATGTAAGTATCGAAGTGCCGAAGCCGTTCGAATCCAACACGGAGGTATTGACGATAGAAGCTAGAAAGGAAGTGGATAATGGGTAGGCCAAGATACGAACGGAAGCCCTGTACTTGGGTGGATTGCGTTTACTATGATGAAAAGATGTATACGCGTTGCAAGCGTAATACGGATGGGCATTCGTGCCTCACATTCGAAGATGATTCGCCTGATAAGCCAAATGGGGAGGACTTGACAGATGTCGATTAGGCGGTATACTATTACAGGATTATTCGGGGCTGTATTGATTTCGATATTGGTTGTACAAGACCCTGCGGCTCAAGCCCTTGCGGCTTCGAGTAATCCTGCTGTGGGGTCTTTTTATTTGGGGGTGGTTGACGTGGCGAAGAAGAAGAAATGTACTAAGTGCGGGAAATCAAAACCATTGGAATCGTTTCATCGGTGTACCAAAGTCAAGGGCGGAAAACAGGCACAATGTGCGGAATGTACGAATGAACAATGCCGTAAGTACCGGAAAGCCAATCCTGCGAAAAGACTGGAAACCCAAAGGAAATACAGGGCCGCCAACAAAGAAAAGATATCAGAACACAGGGCTATCAACCGTGACAAAATCAGAGAATGGCAAAGAAACTATTATATTGCTAACCGTGAAAATTTATTGGAAAAATCCAAGAAACATAGGATTGCGAACCGGAAGAAGATACAAGCATATAAAAAGAAATATTATCTTGACAATCGGGAACGTTTCCATTGTGTTAGTAGGCGTCGTAGGGCATTGAAACATTCAATTTCTGAGCATTTCCGTGCCAATGAAATCAGATTCGTTTGTTCCTTTTGGGATAACAAGTGTGCTATATGTGGCAAAACGAAAAAGCAAAACGGCAGGGCATTATCGATAGACCATTGGCGTCCGCTAATCAAAGGAAATCCATTGACTATGTTTAATGCTGTATTGCTTTGCAGGAAACATAATAGCCAGAAAGGGGCCAATCAACCTACCGATGTATTTGATGTTGAAACGGTTAAGCGTATTGAAGGAATGTTAAAGAATCAAGTAGATGCGTGGGCAAGGTTGGTGGCCATGGCGTCCCCACAAGCGGGCGATGTGGAATGAAGATTGATGGCAGGGAAATAAGTATAGAAAAGAATTATCTTGATAAGGTTACCTATGTACCATCACATGCCAAAGGCAATGCCGGACACGCCGATTGCAAACAAGGTGTCATTGTCAGCATCGGCAAAGAATATGTAATGGTATTATATTGTGAAGGAAGAACGGTACAGGCAACAAGGCCAGATGATTTGGTTTGGGGATAACGTTGACCCTTACGGTGGGAGAGATAGATGGGACGTAAAATACTATACCCGTTGGATATTGATAAGTGCATGAAGTATATCGCGCAAGAATCGGACATAGAACACATCGCCGTACTCAGAAATGAGTGCGAGGACATAATCGCTAAGTGTATTCAGGAGGAAGATAAGCCGTGTCCAAAGTGTGGAAGTGATGCCATGTTCGACAACGGAACGCAATGGCAATGCGATGATTGCGGTGCCATGCTTACAGGGAGGGAGAGATAGATGGTGAGACTTAGGTTCATGCACGAAGTTCTTTATTTGTGGTTAAATGGTTTCTGGAAAGGTGAGTTACGTGATAAGGTTATCAGTAAGTATCGAGACGAAACAGAGGAGGCCCGACCATGAGTGAAAACGATATACCGTGTTGTGCTTGTCTCACCGTAAAGTACGATCCTGAGGAAGTAGGCGGTGGTAGCATGAGGGAGCGTTGGAGGTGTAAGGATTGCGGTATGGTGTTTGTCAAAGAGCCGAACCGCCGCACCAACTCCAAGGATGAGGGCATAGTCCCCTGTTCAGAATGTAAAAACAAATGTCAGTGGGCCGCTGATGGATGTGGTTGCCCCAACCCCACCACCGCACCTGCTAATAATTATGTGAAAATTGAGAAGCCAGAAGGAACAAAGGAGCCCGAATGGAAGGTCCCTGCTGACGAGGGGGAGCATATAGAAAGACGATGTGGCTGTCCTATGTGTGGTGAAGGCGATTACTCTGAGGACAGAGTTGCTTACTTTGAAAAGGTATATGGCTCCTGTGTGCCTGACCTCCAAGCCGCCCTTGCCAGAAAAGATAGCGATTTGCAGTTGGAAGTGAAGGCCATGAATAAGGCGTGTAGGGAACTTGCCAATACGAAAAAAGAATCCAAGCTTGAAGTGGAAGCAATTGGCAATCTATATTCCCAAGCTATCGAAGATAAGGAACATGCGGAAACTAGGGCATTCGAATTGGAAGCGGAAAATAAACGGTTACGTATCGAAAGCATTAACAGGGGATAATATGTCCGAAGCCGGTGCATTGCAGGAAAAGGCGTTACTGTCTGTATTGCTTACCACGGAAGACCCTACCCATAGCATCTATGAAGTATCTGATATACTAAGGGGTGAACATTTTGCCGACAAACGGTACGGTATTATATATGATATTATCCTTACCGAAGTGCGTAAGCATTCCGTAGCCGATATGCCAAGTGTTGCCAAGGCGGCTGAAAGGCAAGATATCCCTACCGAACTTGTTGAGGGGTTATCCAATGTCGGAGTAAACTTACCGTTAAAGGCATTGAAGAAAACCGCCGTGGATATATTGGAAGATTACCAACTACGACGTGGCAAGGCAATAGCACAAACGGCGGAAGCGGCGTTAACGGTTAACGATTTGAAGGGTGTGCATTCCGATATGGGTCGTGTGCTTGATACGGCATCGGCAAAACCGTTCGGGCGTACAAGCACGGATGCACCGGGGATATTAGACCACCTTGCCAAAATGCGTGTAACGGGCTTTGATGGTATGCTTACCGGCTACCACCATTGGGATAGGCTTGTGTGTGGGCTTAGGCCGGGTGATGTAACGGTGATGGCGGGTGGGCCGGGTGTTGGCAAGTCCCTGCTTGCTTGGTGTGCGGGATGGAACTTAACACCGGAACACAAGGTAGGTGCCGTTAGCTTGGAAATGTCCGACTTGGATATCCATTACATGTTGTTTCGGTTTGTGTCCGGCGTTGACCCCGGCAGGATACGTATGGCGGAAATGACGGATGAAGAATTCGAAAGAATATCCGCCGGGCTTACAACCATTATGGAAAAGGACTTTGTTATAGACTACACAAGCTTTGCGTTGGATGACCTTGTGATGCGCGCTAGGCGTATGAAGTCGGAATTCAATATAGAACTATTGATTGTAGACTATCTGCAATTGATAAGAACCGGAAGTGATGATACGAAGGAACAAGAAGTGGCTTCCATTAGTAGGGCGATGAAGGAACTAGCATCGGCATTGGGCATACACGTTATATTGATTTCACAATTAAGCAGGAAGAAGGATAGCCGACAAGACCACGAACCGCAGATGGGGGACGTGCGGTATTCGGGCATGGTAGAAGCGGATGCCGCCGTGTTGCTTATGTTATGGCGACAGCTAGATGAAACGATTACCCATTGCAAGGTGGAAAAGAATCGGCATGTTGGTCGGTTCGGGCGGTTCGATTTACCATACGACCCGAAGTTTGGTCGGTACGTGGATAGGGTTGTGTCATAATGAAAAGGTCCGGGTTCAAGAAGCCACGGAAGCCGTTACAGCATGGCACAAAACAATTGAAGCGGAAGAAATGGCCACGCTGGAAGAAGCATACAATACGTGATTGGAAAGGCATAGCTTTGAAGTTATGGCACAGTGCCGGTGGGCGTTGTGAATGTACCCGTGGCGGAAAACGATGTACCGTTAGGATTAAACTAGAAGATGTTACGCCATCGAATGTTCACCACGCAAGGAAACGAAGTGCCGGGGGGAAGGAAACGTTGAAGGACTGTCGATTCACTTGTGGTCCTATGCAATTTTTTGGCGGCATGGACGATTCATGCCACACATGGGCCGAAAGCCACCCGCTTGATGCCAAGGCAATAGGGTGGTGATAACGGTTAACGGAAGGAGACGAATAATGGCTAAGGAAATTGTGGCGTTGACGACGGAGGAAATATTAACGGCACGGATGGAGGCGGTTGATATTCTTATAACTAATCACGAAGAAGAATTCAGGCGAATACTGAAAGGCAAGCAATTCGATGTCAAAGAAGCAAAAGCAAACAAAGTCAAGTAAGTCCAAAGCGGAAGATTTCTTCCACAAGATTATAGGCGGCGGAAAGGTGGAGGGTCTGGCCCCCACAATCAGTGAAAATCCGTTCAACCCCACAAAGCGCAGACACGCTGAATTTGCCTACGAAAAC
>SDBT01000154.1_pt1 | contig 93391 bp, 163 predicted proteins | sample 2277101 | NCBI WGS metagenome assembly SDBT01 (sample SAMN10404973, study PRJNA504765) | marine sediment metagenome | isolation source: marine sediment core GS10_PC15, 103 cmbsf | place: Arctic Ocean: Southern Knipovich Ridge | collected 2010
CCTTACCTATAATAGTTTTCTTGAATTCTGATTTTTTATTTAAAAATGCTCTTGGGGTCAACACATTAGTGAAAATAACAGATGGGGCTATAAACACATTCTCTGATAGCTCTACGCCTTTATATACTGATACATTGTTCTGTATCTTACATCCATCTGGAATATCTACGGCTATAAAGCAATTTTGACCGATAATAACCCTACCACCTATTGTTATTCCTTCCATAACGTGTGTATAGTGCCAAATCCTGCTATTCTTACCTATCTTTACGTTTGCTCCGATTGTTGCTGTTCTATGTATCATATTTTAATTTCTTTTGCGTAAGCACTCGTTTCCATATCAAGACTGTCAATATCAACATCTTCCATTGCTTTTTCTTCTGCATCTATTTTATCAACCGCTAATACTTTAATGTCAATAAATCCCTCAACTTCGACATATACATTAAAATACTTCAGGTCGCCTTCTGCAACTTTGGCTTCCTCTGTTTCCATTATTTCTATATCAACCTCTAAGCCATTCAAGGCTTCTATCTGTTCTCTATTTCCAAAAACAAGCGGTTTTTTTAATGCTTCTGGCAATTCTTTGTTTGGAATATATTTATGTAGTTGCATTATATTAATTTCTATCCTCTTGAGACTGCTTTATCAAAGATATAGATTCAGAATCTATCTCAATCTTTTCTTCATCCATATAAGTATCTATCAGGTCGTGGCTGAAATTAAATGCTTCTTGCACTTTCTTATTCCTTGCCATAGTTTCAGCAAAATATAGCTCAAACTTTTTTAAGGAAAGCTGTCTTGAAAATCTTTCAATCTCTCTGTCAATTACTGCAATCATTTCTTTGCCGGAAAGATTATCCTTGTGAACATTTATTCTTTCAACCAGCAAATCTTTTTCCACATCAAATTCTTCTTTAATCTTTGTTCTCAAGTCTGGAAGGAAATGCACAACAATATGGTCTGCCAACATAAGCAGTTGCTCTTGATACGCATCCATAAGAGCAATGGCATCTTTCTTAGTCTTTTCTGTATTGGATAATATTAATTTTGCCGCATTGACGAGTTGAAGCCCCGCTGCCGTTACGCCCTGATTAATAACTTTTTCAAGTTCTTTGTTCACTTTTCTTTCAAGTGCCGCAGCATATTTATAGTTGCCGATAGAAGCTTCTGCTGATACAAATTCATCACTTTCGGGATCTGTATTTTCTCCGACTTCTCTAATATATTTGCCTATTTTGGGTGATATCATTTGGTGTGTGCCACCAAACATTTCTGTAACTAAGCCTATAGAAAAATAGCGACACAATACTACAAGTTCGTGGACTGGAATTTCTTCTATGGTCACTTTCTTTTTAAGATACTTATCTCTGGCTGTAGAAATAAACAATCTGAGATTCTTTCCTATTTCGTAAATGCCTATGTGTTTTTTTGAAGCCATGCTATATCTTTATTCGTCACTTTTTATTCTTAATGGGGTTGCATATACACAAGTGCTGCCTGGAAATTGGCCAATTACCCATTGTACTTTTTCTCCGTTGATTTTATCATGTAACACAATAGCTTTTCTAGCTAACTTAACGCCACTTGCGAAATTGCCGCCACTAATACCATAACCTGATTCTGAAATATCAATTAACATATCTTCCGATATTTCTATTACCTCTTTGCTCTTGTCTACGCCTTTTTTTCGATTACTTTAAATTTTGGATAATCTGACATTGTTTCCTCCTTTTTATGGATTAAATTGTTTATTATCTATCATATTGCCATGTTACCACCCTATTGATTTTGATATTTCTGGAGTAAATCCACCAAGTTCTTTGAATCTTTTATCAAATACAGTCCAATAAGGCTTTGATGTATCAAAATATAGATGCCCAGAAGGTGAAAATCTCCACAAGGAAGCCATTTCTCTCTGAGTCATTTGATTTATTTTTTCAATTTCTTTTATTTCTTCATCTGTCATGTTGTATCCTTGTTATATCATATTCGGTCTACACTTATTTCATCCGCTACTTCTTCGGTGTGCTGTTCTTCCTCAAATTCAATTTGTGATGTGCCATGAATTCCGCAACCAAATAAAAAGTTTTTAATCGTATATACTTCACCCCTAAACCTGACCATATCGCCTACGTTTATAGGTTGCCCTGAGCTATCTAATGGCATTTTCTCTCCTTTGCTATATGTTATTTGTTAGTTAATATACTCTATTAATGGACAAACTTTGTCTTTCTGTGCTTTTACAAATTCAATCACAATGCTTTCGCCAGGGCATTCTATTGATTTACCACATACTTGTCGAATATAATGAATTACAACTATCGGCAGAGCTACACCCAACAGTATAGATAATATAAGAATTGAGGTTGAGAGTACAAAGGGGTCTGTGAAATAATAATAAGCCAGAACGCAAAGAAGCAAACCTGCACTTCCAAACAATGCAATTTTCCCAACAACTACCCAAAAATAAGAACATAAATTATCATTGTTGTTTTCATAATCACTTCCAATATGGCAAATCTTATAATGCCAAGAAGTTCTTTTAACTTTCATAATACTTCTCCTTTTCTATATAGTTATTATAATTTATTCGGGTCAAAAGTAATCCGCTTCCCAATTATATTTTTACCACCAAGACCATAATCCCAATTACATTTGTCTAAAATCCAGTTCAGATAAAAAATATCTCTTGGCTTGATATGGTTTTTGTTAATCACAACGTCTTCATACATAGAATCGTATGCATCTTGCATGTTGATGCTTTCGATATTAAAAACTGAAAGGTTTTGAAATTCATTGCCATTATCGTAATAAATTATTTTTTCTTGAAGCCCATCGGCACATATTCTTCCCTCAAGTTTTGCGCCAAGCATAATAGAAAGTTGAATGTAGTGGATAAAAAGATTGTAAAAAATGCCACCAGTCAGTCTTGGATCGCCCTTCCATGTCTTAAAATATTCTTCATCTCTAACAAATCTTACTGATATTAAATCTGCTTTCTTAGGAAGATTTTCAAGGTAGCGCAATTGAAGAACAATGTTGACATTATCGCTATCTATAATTGGCTCCCACGGCAATACCGCTGGCTTTTCTACTATAACCTTACAACCACATTTTAATGCTATCTTGGTTTGTTCCCTATGCAAATATGACGGACTCGCTATCACAGCATAGTCTGGATTATAGTCTCTAATTTCATATTCTAAAGATCTTATTTGGAATGGATATTTTACTGGATCATAAATATATATCTCACCGCCAAGCTTTTTTATAGCCTCTTTGTGATACTGCGCTATTCTACCATTACCGATTAAAAAGAATTTAAGATTTTGCATTTTTTGTTATACCCTTAATTGACCATTCGATTTTATTTTTTCTAATAACCTTATTATATCACGTGAAATAACGTAAGCGATTTGCTCTTTTGTATAGATATGCTCATAAACTCTACCATAGGCATCCCATGCTCCATCTATATATTCCTGAAGTTCTTTCTTGAAGCACCTGATATAATATTTATCTTCTGCCATTCTTTTTATATCTCAAGCTTATCCATCTTGTCTTTTATTTCCACCAACCTCTTTTTCAATAAATCTTTAAGATCATCTTTGATTAAAAAAGTTATCTCTTTGTTTATTGAAATGGTTGTGAAAATGGGTTGGTGGTAAGTTATATCTGACGGCCATGCCGTGGTGGTGCAATCAATCATTCCAGATGTTACAGATGTTACAGATGTTACAGATGTTTTTTCCCTTTCTTTCTTTTCAGCTTCTTCTATTTCTGAAAGAACGCTCTCAATATTCTCTGCTAACAATTCCAACCTATCATACTCGTCTAACTTTTTTGCTACATCTTTTGCCTTCATAAATTCATCCTCCCATGTTCTTGGTTAAGTTTTCATTCTAAACATTCTAAACATTCTTCACAATATTCTTCTATGCTCGTCAAATAAATCGCATCTCTTGTCGCAACTTTATCTGGATTAGCTATTATTTTACGACCACACATTGTAAAGTATTCACGCTTAAAATGTGTTGTGATGTCTATGTTGTCTGGCGATAAATCAACTCGATATTTGATAAAATGAAATTCGCCGTTTATTCTGAATTTAATCCATCTCAATCTCTTTATAATCTCCTATTTCTGATTCGCAATTTTCATCAAAAATAAGCGAATGCCCCTTGTGCTTTATAAAAAAATCTAATAATGACTTTTTATGTTTTGGTGATGTATATAAACAACCACTGAAGGGCTTATTTACATGCCACCATCCTTGAGCAATCCAAAGATGTTCTTTACATTCAGTGCAAGCTATTGAAAAAGTTTGACTCATATTTTTTCTTTTTCCTTTCAGATTTTAAAGCATACATATAATATCTAAATCGAAATGTCAATAAAAACTTTCACTTTTATTGAAAATAACTTGACAAATTGATTTTAATCGTGTAGTGAATAAATATCATAAAAATTAGAGGTGGGAAATATGAAAGACAGGTTGATGGAAATATTGAAAAGGCTGCGAAAAATTTGGGAACTTGATAGCATTAAGATAGCGATTGACTTTTGGGAATATAATCCTGACGAAACAATAAAGCTAAGTTATACTATTTGGATTGAAACTATATCTCAACACTTTTTTTTTAAATCTATTGAAGAAATCGAAGAATGGCTATATAAAAAAGAGTTGCTTTTTAAAAAATTCTAACCGAGGATATAAAATATGACTAAAATAAAAGAAATTATTACACTGGATAAATTAATGGATGGGCCACCCAAGTGGACTAACGATGCTTTTGGAGGCAAAATGGGCGTAACGGGTTCATACATGAGCCAGATAAGAAATGGAAGGCATTGCGGATACGAACTCGCCAAACAAATATCTATTTTTTTTGATGGCAAAATCACAGTATCACAACTACAAGAAGGAAATCAAACATTCCAAAATAATAAAAAAGCATAGTCCATGAGTGGCAATAAAAAACCCAATATTATAAGTGCCACAGAAATAGCTACGACTCAATACCCCAAAATAAAATGGGCTATAAAAAATCTTCTTCCAGAGGGTCTTACTATTCTTGGTGGCAATCCTAAACTTGGCAAAAGCTGGATGGTTTTAAATTTGGGGCTTATAATAGCTTCAGGTAAAGAAATAAACCCAGCCTTTAAATTCGATGTCACGCAAGGCGTTGTCTTATACATAGCCCTTGAAGATAACGAAAGAAGATTGCATTACAGGTTGAAAAAATGCTGTAGGAAAAGAAATATCCCATCAAACTTACACTTTTCTACAGAATGGCCGATTATCGGGCAGGGCGGATTAAGAGCCATAAAAGATTTCATTAAGCAAGTTCCAGAAACATCATTAATTATCATAGATCCAATAGCAAAGGTATGGCCTAGATCGACCAGCGGTAGAAAAGATCCAAACAGAACAATATATCACAATGATTATGATATTATAAGTAGCATAAAAAAAATATCTGACAAACATAACGTGTCCATCCTCTGTAATCACCATCTCACAAAAAACCAAAAAGGCGATGACCCGCTTGGATTACTCAGTGGAAGCATGGCTATTTCTGGCGGCATTGATACTGTTATGGTAGCACGTAGAACGAGAAGTGCATCAAGCGGAACGCTGTTTATAACTGGCAGAGACATATACGAGAAAACAGAAGAAATTGAGTTTAATAAAAAAACTGGGTGGTGGAAATTTTTGGGAGACAGAAAACCATTATTGACTGTAGCTACTTTAGAATTGTTGGAAGTGTTAAAAACTCATGCAATACCAATCAAACTGTCCAGTATAGTTAAAATAACAAACAAAAGCCCACAGAACATAAACAAGATGCTTAAAGTTCTCGTAGAAAATGGTAATGTTGAAAAGGTCGGCATTGGTATTTATAAGGCTTGCGAGGATGAAGATATGGATTTTGAAGAGGAATAATATGGAATGGGTAAAAATTGAGGATAAATTGCCAGAAGAAGACCAAAGGGTAATCTACTATTTTAAAGAAACCGGCATTGATATTGGGATATTCACTCAACAGGATGTCGTTGGGTTTAAGATGAATACATTTTATGGTAAGTCTGGTTTTTTGTCTGATGACGTCACTCATTGGATGCCATTGCCGGATGTTCCTTTGGTTTAATAAAATCTCTAGTTTATTTTATTGAAAACATCGCAATAATATTAATAAAGGAGAATAAACATGAGTAAAAAAGACGATGTTTTCAATAGCGAATGGAAACCAACTGATGCTTGGGACTTTGGGGGCATAGACGAGAACGACAAGCGTATAGAAATAAAAATGTCTGGGCAACAAATTTACGATAGGATATTTTCCCTGAAAGATCGCATAAAAAAAATACAAGCTGAAACAAAGGAAACAAAAGATTTGATAAAAAGAGCATTTAATCAGGATAAAATATTAATGCACCTTCGTGCCATCACAGAGCTTAAACAAATAATCGGAAGACCAGATTTATAGGATGCGTGAATTATAATGGCAACAAGAAGCTATTTTAGGGGTCATCCAACAGTCTGGCTCGATAATAAATGGGTTTACGAAGATACAGGAAATCAAGCTGGGTTCGGCTTTGAAGTTCGCCCTTGTAAAAAGTGTGGAAAAATATTCGATGGATCAAACATCGGTGATGCAGACCCTTGCCTCGGAGAATTGTCTAGTGTTGATAATGCTTGCTGTGGGCATGGGGTTCGCCCTGAATCTTATGTGCGTTTTGAAAATGGGGTTGTCATTAGAGATTTTATTATTGAAAAAGGAAATACGAGTGGCTGACAGAAGAAACCCGTGCTTGGAATGCGATAAGCGTTATCTCGATAAAAATAATTACACTTGTGCTAAATGCGTTCTTAGAATTAATTATGTAAAGGGTTTAGATTATTTCACAGACACAGATCCCACCGAAACTAACGCATCAAATAAAACTCCATTAAACATTAAAAAAGATATGCCCCAAATAGATCTTTTATTACAGCATATAAAAGAATCTATAGATCCGAATTTTGTTGCAACATGCAAAAAAGACGGCTGCAATAAAACAAAGATATTTGCATTGGGCTTTTGCAAGACACATTATAATAAAGATCTTAAAAAAAGAAAGATTTATGGTGGGTGTGGTAAGAAATTCCACGTAGTATCAAATGGTATGTGTATTAAGGAGGGTTGCGACAGAAAACACCATGCTCTAGGATATTGCGAAAAACATTATAAAAAGAAACTATTGATAAGCCTACAAATAAATAGAAAGGTGTTCAACGATGCTGTGAATATTATTTCGCCTGAATATAATAAGGAAATAAGTAATAATAAAATGGTTGAAAATATACTGAGATTATTTATACAGCAGAAAGGAATACTTTAATTGGAATCTATTTGTCCTTGCCGACAATGCGGGTGCAAATAAGATGTGTGTGGGTGCGAAAACTGCAACCATTACAAACAATAACTATCAATATTCCTCACTTCCATCTTTATTCAATTCTCCATTTAATTTTTATTAAAAATACAATTCTCACACCCACTCTTTTTACATACACTATATAAAATCAAATTGCAAGAACTTTTTTCAAAAAAATAGAAAAAAATAGGGTTGGTGATAGGTTAAAGCATTATCACCAACCCCGCCAGAAAGGAGTAAAAATGAAAAACACAAATCGACAATACCTTGAGAAATATTGCCATAAAGTTCATACATACTAAATTAATAATGCTTTGTCAAGTCTTTTTTTGATATTGTTTATTTTTGGTAAGGCGGGGAGGATTTGAACCTCAAATTGGTGCCCCCAAAACACCCGTGTTGCCAATTAGCACTACCCACTCGATATTTCTGGAAGCCGCACTCAGAATCGAACTGAGATAATGGAGACCAAAGCCCCATGCCCTGCCGTTGAGCGATACGGCTTTTATTGGGTACTTTAGGGTTTGCGAAATTTAATTAGACCCCATTTTCCAGAAATAGCTTCTGGTGATAATATGTCTTGAAAAGCTCTTAACATAGCACCTTCTTTAAATTGACCTTTATCCCCATAATATTCACTTTCTATTCCGTATCCTTTGTCTAAGGCTTTTATAGCTTCAGAAAAGTCTAATTAATATTTCATCCCTACCTCGTTGCAAATACAATCAGGAATAAGCCTGCAACATATATCACATATTTTTGTATTTCCAGTTCTGATTTCTTTAATGTCCACTTCATCTGTTTGTTGGGTAGATTCGAGTTTGGCTATTTTTTCCCGCAAGTATTTTATGCATTGCATAGTAGGAAAATTATAATCTCTGGTATGTTCATCCTGCGACCCACAAACCCGACAAACTGGTTTTGGTTCGACCTCGCCACGCCTATCGTGTATTATAAAGCCTTCTTTTTTTTCCTTGCTCATATCTCCTCCTACTATCTTGCCACCGATAGTGATAACTGTTGTCTATAAAGCATCAACACCAACCACATTAATATTGTTTCGTTTAAACATAATGGCGTTATAATAAGCTGTATGCCATTCACGATCTTTATTAGCATGGCTATTACAACTCACGCATAAAGTTATTATATTTTTAGGATCACAATTCTTTTTATCATAGTCAATATGATGCCGATTTAATAAAGTGTAATTACCACTACATTCAGGATTTTGGCATTTGTAACCGTCCCGTTCAAAAAGATATTCTTTAAATCCACTATATTTCCATATCGGACAATATGGTTCACACGATATTCCACCTCGCCAAGTCGCACTATTTTTTCCACTATTATGAAAAGATTGCCACTTGCCAAGACACTCTCGACCACAAAAATTATTTGTACTCTTTTTTATTTCAGCTTTTTTTCTATAAAATTCTTTTCCGCATTGAGCACACGTAGCTTTTTTTTCTCCGCCCTTCCAATTAGGATTAGATACTCTTTTTCTACTCCCTCTTGCTTTTTGACCATTATTTGAACACTTAGTTGAACAAAAAATTCCAGGATTAGTTGTGTTGAATAAAAATGGTTCCCCACAAAAAGCACAAGATTCACGGTAGCGATAAATAATAGTACTACCATAACGTGTTCGTTTACCCCATGTTCCTTTTTTTATATTATATCTTAATTGCTCCAAATTTTCATAACAAATTTTCATAGTGCGTCGATTCCTTGTACTTCAACAAGCTGTCTATCTCTTATCTTTAGTTCCAACCATCCTAATCTTGTAGGTGAAAATCCAGCCTTCTCTGAATAACTAATGACTCCAGAGTTTGGTTCGCTGTATGCCATGAGAAAGCCAGGAGAAACTCCGTAAAATCTGCTTTCTGGTGGGATATAATCCACGTTTTGTTTTGTTATGTTTCTTTGCTTCTGAACTATTTTTCCACCCCTATCAGTCAGCGTAACTTCATCATCTATAGTGGGTGGTTGGATTAGGAATTGGTCGGGATGATAATGACCACATCCCATATATATACAGTCGGTGTGTCCTGTGTTTACCATTTTTAATTTTAGATTGGCAAGTCGGTTAGCTTTTTTCTGGATAGGGTCTTTCGCTGCTGACCTTAAACTCCCGTTTCCGTGCCAAAATAAGAATTTGTGCATTACTTTTCCCTTTTTATCTACCGCTGTAAATTTACACATATACCCGCCATAGGGAACATTAAGGGATTCAGCTATTTCCTTGCCAATATTAACCGTATTTATAATTGTATATTCATGGTTGCCTATCATCCATCCCAATATTTTTTCTTTTACAGGTTCAAACATTTTAACTACTTGTTTCCATTGGGCTTGAGGGGTTGGTAGTTTGTGTTCTGTTACATATACGGCATATCTTTTATCTCCTGGGACTATTGCATCAACAGCATCGCCGGTAAATACCATATAACCAATAGGGTCTTGTTCTATCTTTTTGATTACATTTCTAATCCCTTTTTTGAAGCAACATACTGGCCCTAAATGTGTGTCCGACACCTGATAAAGATTGTAATTATCCGGCATTTTTCTTTTTACCAACTCCATTTTCTTTCCTCCTTAAATTCTTCATCACAGCATATTATACAATGAGTTCTTTTTGCCTCTATATCTTCAGGCAATAGCGGTCTACTACAATAACACCTTCCCTCTTTTCTATACCGTTCCATTTTTTTACGACAACGAACAACATTCTTTATTCTGTGCTTTTCGCAGCTTCTTCCATGTGTCGCTTTTTCCGAGCATTCCCTGCATAGTCCGAGTCGCTTATGTTTTTGCTTATATTTTTGATTTCCCATATATTACAGTGCAGTAACATTTTGTTAAATATGTAGCTTTTTGTTTAATATATTACCCGTCGGGAACCTTAATGTGTCATTAAAGTTACTTTAACACCCCATAAATTAATCAAGATACTCCTTATCACTTTCCATAGCATAGGCAATCGCTTCCCTAATGGTTGTTTTAAAAGCGTGTTTTTCTACCCACCATGTTGATTCCAAATCAAACGCTTCATCATTTTCCATGTTTAAATTCTGCACCCCATCGGAAGCAAAGGCCCATCTACCAGCATCATCATTGATAAGCGCACCACCATCTTGCATCTCAAGCCAATTTAATAATTTTGAATCATTCATAATGTCCTCTTTGTCTTGTTTATGTCCTCATTTAAGTGTAAGCAAGCTTAACGTGTCAAAATATGACACAAATCCACCATACAACCGCATCAATACTAAAAATGGTGACGTTCTGCAACGTGTCTGAGTTATAGACATATTAAAAATTGCCGGAGGACAGGATTTGAACCTGCACGATGAGTCTTAGGCTGTCAGCATTTAGAACACGAATTTGTTGCTATCTCATCTTTGATAAAAAACTTCGGTAACATTAGCGTCTATCAATGACAAGCGAAGATGCTATATAACTGTACCTGTAAGTCACCTCTCTTCTTGCCAATTCCGCCACCTCCGGCAAACTCTTATCCAACTGTTGCATATTTGGAAACAGTTCATTCCTTATACTAAACTGTAACTTTACAGTTGTCTGTGCTGATAGCATCAGTGTGTTGCTTTAGATTCCTCGTGATTTGATATCCATTATCTTTCAACCAGCTATGATATTGAATTGCAGTAAAAGGACAGTCCACATCTGTTTCCTTACATTTATTATTTTTTAAAAGTGGACAACCAACATCTTTACAATACTCATATTCTTGATATTCCATACTCCCTCCTATTTCTTACCAATTTTTAATAATGTTTGAACGTGTATATATTTATTGTTTAATAAATTATGTGCAAGCCCTATTGCAAGATTAGTTACGTCTTGATACTGTTGAGCTTTAGCTTCTTCTTTTTCTAATTCTCTATGGTGTGGCTTTGCAATATGCCCAGCTTCGTGAGACAACATAGATATAAGCTGGAATATATTTACGTCTGGTTTGAACCAAATGTGTAGCCTTCTATCATCTGCACCAGTAAATCCCCAACAGCCATATTCCCTGCTGTTTTTCATTGCTTCTTTAACTGGTATCTCAACAAACTTAAAATTAACATAAGATCTTATAACCTTACCCTTTAAATCTTTGCCCAAAAAAGACTGATATATACTTTTTAAGGTTGGATAGATATATACAAACACATTTTTATATTCATCTCGTTCAGATTCAAAAATAATTTTAGTTAATTTCATTTATTAATATCCCATTTAATTTCTTTGGCGCACCACGGGCAAAACTTGAATTTTTCGCCAGTATATTCCATATCCTTGGTAATAAATAGCAATTTTTGAGCATTTATTATCTGCTCAAACGATTTTTCCCACCCCTCGCACCGATTAATACTATCACACACGACACCGCCCCTTAAATTATCCCTTACAGCTTTCATAAACTTATCTAAGTTTTCTTTTGTTCGTTTCATTTTATTCCCTTATATTTTGTGATGTTCTCCATTGTGACAGGCACAGCATAACCAGTTTACATCAAGTGGCTTTGAATAATCTTTGTGATGCCCGTGAACATTTTTTGTTGAATTGCATTTTTCACATGGTTCTTTTTTAATACCACCATTGCGTATTTGATTGTTTAAAATAATATGAGCAGCATATTTTTCTGGATTTTCTGCTCTATATTTTCTAAGATATGGTTTGGGTTGTCTACTCCCACGGTTTCTATCATATTCCCTAATCCTATCAATGTTTTTCTTCCTATGTTGCAACGAATCTTTTTTAGTACATTTTATACACTTATTAAGATATCCATCAGCCATATCTTTGTGTTTATAAAAATCACACAGCGGTTTAATCTCATTGCATTTAAAACATCGTTTATTATACATGCCATTCTCCCTTATTGGTTTATATTTGCATAGCACATCTAAAACGGTATTGCAAGAATTAATTCCGTTTTAAAAAGGAATATCCGAATCGTCATCAACAGAACTATTGTTTGTTGTTACTGGCTCTTTAACCTTGGCTTCTTCTTGTTTCGGTTCTTGAGTAGCACCACTACCAAGCATTTGCATTTGATTTACAATGATTTCAGAAGTGTATTTTGTAACTCCGTCTTTTTCCCAAGAACGTGTTTGCAATTTGCCAGATATAAACACTTGGCTACCCTTTGAAAGATATTCACCTATAATTTCGCCAAGTTTACGCCAAGCCACACACTTAACCCACTCTGTTTTTTCTTGCTTTTCGCCACTTGCCTTATCCTTCCATGATTCACCGACAGCTATGGAAAAATTAGCAACTGCTGCGCCATCGGGAGTGTATCTCACTTCTGGGTCACGCCCAAGCCTACCTATAAAATTACATTGATTTAAGTCATTTGCCATCTAATCCTCCTATGTATTCTGCCCATTATATGCTAATCCTTTTTTGCGTCTATATTTACTTGCTTGTCTAACAGTTGGTTTTATATCAACAAGCTCACAAGCATCAACAAACTCTTTACTTTTTAATATTGCTTGATTTTGTTTTCTACGTTTTGCATTCTCTTGGTCAAGGTCTTCACCTGTAACTCGATCCCATTGTTTCCCTTCACGTCTCATTTTATAAACTCCTATTCATAATAAACAATTTTAGAAGAATTACTACGCATAGAACAATATAAATCCAACATCCAATCTTCAACACGTTTTCTAAAATCTTTATCCATAGATCTTACGCCATCGTCTTTAAGATAGTCGTTTTTCTCAATAGATTTAAAATGTATCTCTTTATAAATATGCATGTGGTCTTTAGCAATCCCCAACATGGCATTTCCAAGACTTTTATATCCAAGTGCCATAGTATATGCTATAACGTCTATTACGCTTCTGTCTGATACAACCAGACCATATACTGAGGATATTAATAGTTCTGTTGTAATTTGCTCACAGAATATCCAGAGTTGGGCTTCTTTAGGTGCCTTTTCGTTGATTTCAAACGGGCATCTTTTGGCAACTTCAAGAATCATGCCAACTTCTTTATCGGTATTGTTCATTTTAAGACTATTGTGCTTTTTATATACGGCTGTTGTTTTTCCAGTGCCGTGTGAGCCAGAAAACGCTATAATATTGCCCATACTTCCACCATTAAGTCTCTTTAAGCTTTAAGCAGGGTGGTCGCAACAGCAAACCAAACCATTAATACACCCGCCATCATAAGACACAGTACAAAAATTACTGTTGCTTGTATTATTTCAAAGAAATATATATACAATAAACAAGATGGAATCGCAAGCATTGTCAGCCCGATAAACTTTTTCATATAACGCTATCTCCTATGGCACAAAAATTGCAAGAAGACCATAAATTACGAAAACCAAATATATCATAAAATATACCCTGTCTTCATTTTTTGTAACACGTTGCGGTCTGTATGGATAAGAACATTTCGCAATGTTTTGTAAGCGTATAAAAGCCTCTACGAAAAAAACAAGTGTTACAACAATAAGATATGTTTTTATCATTTATTCCTCCACCTATTCAATCGGTTTTAGACTCATAACTTCATCTGGAATCCATTTGTCGAATATAGTATCATTCCAATATTGAGCACCAACCAACCATCTATTTTGTTTTGCAATATCAATCTGTATAGCTGCTATTTCAGTGATGGCAGAGCGATTGATTTTTTGTCTTGCAGTTTCATACGTTGTCCTTGTACTTTCAAATTTTTCAATTTGGGCATAAATTCCATAACGGCTGGCTGGCATTGTCGCAATTGCCACAAGGAAAAACATACCCGATACAAACATCAATACAACTCCAACGCCTTCCCATGAATATTTATAAATCAAAGCTCCCGCTAAAAATAATGCCCCTAAAAATAAAAATATCAACATTTTAATTTCCTCCTTTATATTCAGGAATTAAAAAATAAAATAACCAAGGATTTTTACATCTAAATCTCATGTTTTTTATAGTCCTTGCTCTTAATAGTCCTTGCTCATAATAATCATTCTGTAGTGTTCTTACCTGTTCAACTAATAATTTAATCGTTTCTGATGCTTTTAACTCTGGATATTTAACAAGATACAAATCAATCTCATCTGGCTTAATTTTATTATAAATATCTTTTTCGTGTTGTGGATATACTTCAAGCAGGTATCCTGCAAACTTTTTTGTGAGAACTTCTGATTTTGATAAATAAATTTGCTCATATTTATCAATCTTTTTTAATTCCTCAGCATCATTTATTTGCCAGCTATACCCAGACATCGTTGCGATCACGGATGCCACCAATATTACACAACCAATGAAGGTAAAAATAATTGCTCCGCAAACCCATTCGCTATCATTTCCTCTAATTTTTAAGTTCCTATACCTCAAATAACAAAAACCACCCAATAAAAGTATCATTACCGCTAAACATAAAATAAACATAATCATTTCCTCCTTCTACCATTTAATTAGCAAACCATCAAAAGGTAAGCCATGTGTTTGCCTAAAAAAATCTATAAAATCAGCAATCGTATTAAATCCATCGTCTTTAGATAGCTTGTTTGTTTCGGTGAGCGTTAAAAAATTAGTTCCAATAACAACCTGACCGTAAGAATTAATATATATTTCTGGTACATCTTTACATATTGCTTCACCAAGTTTTCTGCATCCCTTTGTTCTCATCCCAGTATATAAATATAGCGTTTGCCCTTGCTGTGGATTTCTACCATCTTTGCGTAATGCTCTAATTGTTTGACGTTTTTTACCTGATTCAACCTTATCGGCAAATTGCTTTTGAAAATTCAAAGCTGGCATATTATTTCCATTCTTGTTTTCATTTAAACCCTACATAGTATATTAAAACTCAAATGTCAATAAAAACTTTTACTGTTTGTTAAAAAAATCTTGACAAAATTATTTTTTTCATGTAAAAGACTATCATGCTTAATAAACAGGGAGAAAATAATGGCTGTAACTAAAGTGGGGGCTATAAAAATTGCAGCCAAAAGAATAGGATTTTCAGTTGAGCAATATAAATCAAATATTCAAATAGGATTACTGTGGTGCACAGGGTGCAGGGATTGGCATGAAAAAGATAAATTTAATAACGACAGGTGTAGGTATTCTGGTAAAGCGCAGTCTTGTAGAAAATATCTAAACGAAAAAGCCAGAGCCAGATATATACCAATCCCATTAAATAAACAAAAAAGAAAAGGCCCATCGCCAGATCTTGAGAGGTCTGGAGATAAAAAACAAGCAAGACATCGAGTTAATGTGTTGGTTCGTACAGGTAAAATTCCACGACCCAACGATTTACCATGTTCCGATTGTGGGCATGTTTATAAAAGTGGGGATAAAAGACACGAATACGACCACCACGAAGGATATGCCGCTGGTAAACACACCGTTGTTATAGTGCGATGTTCGACCTGTCATCACAAAAAACATCCAATGGATTATAGCAAAAGGAAAACAAAATGCAAAAAACCAATATAGAATACTTGACTCATACATGGTCACCAATTGCCATGAGCTGCACCCGTATTTCCGAGGGCTGTAAAAATTGCTGGCACTTGACCGTTGCTGATCGTCTTGCAAAAAATCCCATAATTCCAGAATTTAGAAAAAAAGCGTATTTAGGCGGCAAACCAATTTTAATAGAAGCCGAACTTAATGCTCCGTTAAAAGTAAAAAAGCCTGCTATTATCGGCGTTCAATTCATGGGAGATTTGTTCCATAAAGATGTTAAGGATAAATGGATTGATGCAATATGGTCACGAATGGCGAAGTGTCCTCAGCATACTTTTTTAATCTTAACCAAACGACCCGAAAGAATGGCGCATTTTGTTAGCGAAGTGGGTGTTTTTAATTACGATGTTTTACCGAATCTATGGCTTGGCGTAACAGCAGAGAATCAAAAACAAGCTGATAAACGAATCCCCATTCTTTTACAAATTCCAGCAGCAGTAAGATTTGTGAGTGTTGAGCCAATGTTAGAAGAAATAACACTGCCATATTACTTAAATGATTATACAACTGGTGCATGTTCAATTCTTGATTGGGTAATCGTTGGCTCTGAAAGTGGTCCAGGAGCAAGACCAATGAATCCTGATTGGGCGAGTTCGCTGGTTAAGCAATGCGAGGAAGCAGAAACCCCATGCTTTGTAAAGCAGATACATATTGATGGAAAGTTGATTAGAGATTGATAGGTTTCCGACACATCTTCAAAAAAGGGAGTTTCCAAAATGGATAAAGAAATGGACAATTTAAAATAGTCGAGATGAAATAAAAGGAAATAGAGAATTGTGGATATAGAAAAACTGAAACAGCATCCTAATTTTTATTATGGCACAGAAAATGGCGTGATTTTGTTTGGAGATGCTATAGAGATTCTCCCGGGCCTCGAGCAGTTTGATTTGATTTTTGCCGACCCACCGTTTAATATTAAAAAGCCATATAAAGACAATAGAATAGATTATAAAGAATGGTGTGCTGATTGGATAACGCAAGGCTTTAGGATTTTAAAAGATACTGGCTCGTTTTATTTAATGACTTTAACTAAACACCTTGAGTGGAAAATGCCAATAATGGCAGAAAGTGGTGTTTTTATTAATTTAATTAGTTGGAGAAATGTAACGGCCTCGAGATGTCCGAAATCGTTTTGGCTAGAATATCAGCCAATTATGCTTTATGGTAAAACAGAAAATTATAAGTTTAATAGATATGCGGAAACATTTGATAGCGGTGAAAGACGATGGGGTGGATATTCCACTGAACACAAAGGACAATTAAAAGATAGGTGGGATGATATTCCTTTTGTTTATGCTGGATCTATTAAACATCCAGAAGCTATCCTACTGCCCGGTGCCAATAAAAAAGCCTGTTGTTGTCAAATGCCGATGGGTCTTTCAAATAGGGCTATTTTATTTAGTACCGATAAAAACGATATTGTTTTAGATTTGTTTTCACATTCAGGAACTACGGCTGTATCATGTGAAAAACTAAATAGGAGATGGATCGCCATAGAGGATAAAGAAGAATACTGTAAAATAATTGCCAGGCGGATTGATTTAGAACGCCAACAGCCAAGACTGGGTGAAAACTTTTAACTAATGGTGAAAAAATGACGAAATTACAAGCAATACGTGAAAGTATTAAACACTGGATGTTGGATATTGTCAGACCGTTAAAGACAGATGAAATATGTCTAAACACTTCAAGTGGCATCAGTCATAGCCTCATAGTGTGGCGTTCTAATAATAAAATCGTTGAGTGTTATAGTGATGAGTGTGCTCTATGTGTTTTTAACGAAAACATATGTTTTGATTGTTCTTTATTTCTACTTACTTGTCGGGCTTGTGGTGAAGATAAAGCCAGCACCTATATGGATTTTTACAGAAAGCCAATTTTAATCACAGCTAAAGATATGGTTCGGGCTTTAGTTTGTACTTATTGGGCTGAAATAGACAAACTGGAGGAAAATTAACAATGACAAAACGACACAAAAAAGAAAGCCTTTGTGACTTTAAGGATCGCCGTAAAAAAGCCAACACAAGACGCAGGCAAAGCGACAGGGCAAGAGGTAGGTGTCCGAAATAGTCAATATTGTTGAATTAATGCACATTATAGACTGGTTAGGTGACTTGAGATAAAATGAACTGGATTACTATAAAACAGAAAGCGCCTCCAACAACATCTACAATACAGGTTAAGATACGGCATTGTAATCCGCAACTCAAACTAAAAGATGAAATTGTTGCTGGTAAATTTGGTGATGATGGTTTCTATCTTTCTGATGGTGGAGAATTATCATATCATTGGGATATTGTAGAATGGCGTCACCTAACACCCATTGAACCTGACCTTGAAAAGTTGGGATACTGTCTAAAGTGTGGGCTTCGTCCATGTGATTGTGCAAATTTACCTGATGAAAAAAAGGCAGGTTAACTATATCGTTAAATAGAATTTTACTGGAGGTATAATATGGCATGTTCTAAATGTGGACATAAATTAATATTAGGATCAGCATGGATTACAGAAATCGAACCTGATGCGGAGCCGTATGAGTCTGGCGTTGAAGAAGAAATAGATATAATAGATTGTAACATTAGTTTCAATTTACACTATTGTCCGAAATGCCAAATCATACATGATATTTGGGATGATGATAATTTACATTTGCCTCAACCCGTAAAATCTACTTAACACACCGCTTCACACAGGCAAACGAGGGGTAAGCAAAATGATTTCAAAATATCCATGTCGTAGAAAAGGGTGTGCCAACAAACAGGTTAATGGTAGGTGTAGATTTGAGGGGTTTTCACCAACAGATGAAGATTGTTGCCAAAAGTATATCGCAAAAGAACACACAGATGCAGCCGATACAGAAAGTGCGACTGATTATGGACGTTTATATTTCTTGAGGATATAGAGAATGAAACTGGAAAAACGAACAGGCAATGATACTCTTAGAGGATTGCAGCGCCTTCGAGTTGCAATAGATGCTGTAAAAATTCTTCGTAAAGAAAATCCAGAATTATTTAGAAGAGAGATACTTTTTCGTAAATTTACAAAGACGAAATATAATACACAACTTCACGCAGGCAAAAAATGACAGCCAAAGAACTCCAACTATTAATTAAAGATTATTTCCTCTGGTTAGATGTCGAAAAGAAATATCCGAGTGCTGGATTCGCAAAAGTGCGTAAAATGACTGAACAGAAATTAAGAAAAATAATTAAGGAGAAAACAAATGGAAAGAATAAGATTTGAAGGAAAAATTAGTATGGGGTGGTATGAAAACAGCAACGACAATTGAAACAATATATAAAACATGGTGCCCTTATTGCAATACTCCGAACCTAACCAATGTTGGTGATATAAATGATTTGTCTGGGTATGATCCAGATACAGAGGAATGTAAAAATTGTAGCAATGAATATAAGTTGTGTGACGATGATTTCTAAGTGGCGATAAGGAAGCTGATGAAAAAGCTGAAGATATGATACCATTCCCAAATAAAAAATATCAAATTATATATGCAGATCCACCTTGGCATTATAAATTCGGGCAAAGCTCAAGCAGATATGTCATCAATAAATATAATACAATGACACTAGAAGAATTAAAAAACCTTCCTGTCAATAATATATCTCAAGATAATAGTGTTTTATTAATGTGGGTTACATTCCCAAAGCTAAAATGGGCTATTCCTGTTATAGAGTCATGGGGTTTTGAATATAAAACTTGTGCTTTTACATGGATAAAAAAGAATAAAAAATCAGACAGTCTCTTTTGGGGCATGGGTTATTACACAAGATCAAACGCAGAGATATGTTTGCTTGCAACGAAAGGAAATCCTTTAAAAAGATTGTCGCATAGCATACACTCAATAATTGAACACTCAATAATGAAACATAGTCAAAAACCGCCAGTTATAAGAAATAAAATTATTGAATTATTTGGTGATTTACCACGCATAGAATTATTTGCAAGAGTGCCAAGTGAAATTTTAAAAGATCCCACACTAAAAGGTTGGGATGTATGGGGTGATGAAATATAATTAATGTTCTAAAAATTAACCAAGAATTAGACAGATCTAAAAAACTGTGAAATAAAAATGAATATATTCGACAGGTTACAATTAAAAGTTAAAGTTAGTTAATCGGAGTTAAAGTTAACCAAAATTAACCACACTTTTTAGTTAAACAGTTAAAGAGAAAAACCCTCCAAAACCCACAAACCATTCCAATAATTAGATAAACCCCCAATCACTCAAAAAAGCTTTAACTCCGATTAACTTTCATTAACCAAAGAAAATAGCCCTTTTTAGTTAAAGATCACCCCAACCCCGTGTGGGTTAATCGTGGTTAAAGTATAACAATGTGTGTGTCAACCATAGGCATTTATAAACAGGGGCTTTAACTGCTTTAACTAAAACACCCCCATTTTGATGTGTGGGTGGCTATAATTAACCCACTTTAACTCTCTTTAACCAAACCTATATACCCCCCCTTATATATATATATATATACTATAATATATCTCTAGAGTAATCTAGTCTATTCTTAACTAGAAGAAATAAAACAGCTAGACTAATTAAAAGAATAAAAAACCATAGAAAAGAAAAACCGAGTAACTAGCTTACGCTATAGATCTTACTATAATAAACTAAAAGTATCTTTTTTTGTTCGTTTTAAAAAACAAAAACGAACTGAGTGTAAAAAATAAAGATTAAAAAATAATAAGAAAAATAAAGAAATAACTTAAAAAACATAACTTTAAGTATAAAAAAGAGCAAAACATTAATAATTTAAAATCAGCGGGGAAATTAATATGAAAAACACAACAGCGTGTTAAATGCGAAATATAAAAAAAATCGGGGGAGGGAGAGACATAGCATAAAGTGTGCCATACGTTAAAAGTCAAACGGGTGGGGTTAAAAATAAATAAATAAAACAATATTGATAACAGAGAATTATTTTAAAATGGAGTTAAAAACTAATTGTAAATCATTGATAGAGTTAATAAACACAAGGCTTGACAGAGCTAACACTTGCGAGCCCTAGAGTATCAAGCGTTGATAGAGCATTATGAAGGAGTTGACATATCCGAGTAGTTTAACTATCGGAAAATCCGATAAGACAGATGGGTTGTTTATTACATTTTTGTCATTTCTTTATATAGAAGTTACATAATTGTAATAAGTGATGGAAGAAGTAACAAAAGTGTAATAAGTTAAATAGGAAGTTACATTTTTGTAGTTTGTTTGGAATAAGTTTACATAATATAAACCATGCTGGATTGGAAAACATAAGTCATTGTAACTATTATATATAAAAACACCTGATAATTTTTTTGTTTATTTGCTTACGTTTTTTGTCAAAAGATACAAAAAATTGTAAGTTTTAGGTTTAATATTCGTAGGTTTAGATAGAGATTTTTATGTTAAGAATAAATTAATATTATTATATCTAATAATTACTATTACTTACAGTCTGTTTGTAATTATTATTATATTTCGTGTTAAGTTGGTATAGATAATGCTTATATATAGAGGCAGATACTAACTTTAAATAGAGGAGTTAAAGAACATGAAAAAAGCACTTCTAACAATATCAATTATAGCGATACTAATTAGCGGTATATATAGTCTTGGTTTTACATTCAAGGTAACAGATACCTTTGTTATTAATACTCGCAATATCGAATACTCAAAGCTGTCTAATAGGGTTAGGCTGGTTACTGGTAAAATATACAGTATAGAAAATGCAACCTATGTTTTTTGGGATTGCAAGAACAAACCAGCAAAAGATGTAATTATCGAAGTATCTCAAAACGTGTTTGGAATTACACTTTATAAAGCTATAATATAAAAGGATAGAAAGGAAAACAGAACATGGACAACTGGTATATAGTAGAAACATCAGACGATGACCATGAGGCTGGCTATCGTGCGTATAGAGTACGTTGCGATGTTAGTAGTGATGTAATAACAGCTATTGAAACAGCTAAAACACAACACAACATATCGGCGTGGAGACTTACAGTAACAGAATATGAATTTGATCCTACCGTTGAAGGTAAGAAGTGTTTTGTTGCCTCTATCAATGCAGAAGAATTTTTTACAGACTTGCAATATAGTTTTTATATCGGGTCGAGAAATGTTGAACTCCGCACAAATGGCAAAAGTTGGGATGATTGTGAGGATAAAATTGCCGACCTATGTATTGCTTGGGGTTTTGCGGTTGAACGTGAAATGTCAGGCGGTTATAACGAAAGACCAAAATTCAAGTTCAGATCGTTTAGGCCGGTTGTTTTGCCAAAAAGTAAAAGGGAAATTCATTTAACATTTTCTTGCAAAGACTACACACCGCCTGATTGCGTGGTTAATGTAACACGTAGAAGATCATGGAGCAATCAAGCATCATATTCAACTTATTGCAATATGTAGCGGGGGCGTAACCATGCAAAAAATATTTAAGATCATAAAAGAATTTATTGTGTTTAGTTTGCTAACCTTTGGTTTTGCCGGTTTCCTTTGGTTTATAAGTGAAATCGCTATCAATAGATAATCTTTTAAAAATGGAGTTTAGAAAATGAGTTATAATCCGAGCATAAAAGAATTAAGAGTAATAATTATAAAACGCAAGGAAGAAATAAGAAAAAAACATCTTATTAATTTTAATGATTATTTTTCAAAAAGATTTTTTAGGCAACACGGATTTGATTGGAGCCTTAATTTTGCCGGATGGCGTGAACTAGCATCTAACTATGTTTATAAACTTTTTTTAAGAGATAGAAACAATTTAACATAAAGAGAGGAAAAAAGAAAATGGAAATATCAAACATGGATGACGTAATTGACAGCAGGGATGTAATTGAAAGAATTGAAGAGCTTGAAGATGAACGACAAGAATTATATGATGTTTTAAATGACATTGTAGGTGAAGAAAGCCCAGCAGAAGCAGAGAAAAACCTTGCAGAATGGGAAGAGGAATACAAGGGGGAGCTTGAAGTATTGCAAAAGTTAGCAATGGAAGTAGGCGGATCGCCTGACTGGACACACGGCGCACAACTTATAAATGAAGCCCATTTTATCGAATACTGTGAAGAACTTTGCAAGGATGTTGGAGAAATACCCCCTGAGCTTCCTTGGTATATTGCAAATCATATTGACTGGGAAAGTGTTGCCGAAGAAATAAAAATAGATTATACAGAGGTTGACTTTGACGGAGAAAGTTATTTTATCAGGGCTTAAATTAAAATGGAGGCAATTATAATGACAACCCTTATATCTTTAGCAAAAGAAATGCAGGAGCAAATGACTACCGGCAAGCGGAATGACGGCACAGAATATTATCATCTTAAAAACGACCATCCTGAATGGATGACAAATATTATTCATGCCGTGCATGAAGATAAAATGCCAGATGATACAACTTATAGATTTATAGCTGATGCGCTTGATATTATTTGCGAGCTTGAAGATGATGCAAGCGGGGATGATATCAGAGAAGCAATTTACGAACGTACAGAGGCGGATGTTTACACGTCTGATTTAACTGAATGGTTGAATGCAAGAAACGACCATGTTTATTATTTAACGGAAGTTCTTGAAGAAATAGACATAAAAGACGGTTTTCAGGCGCTTTCAGCGGCACAAGCGAAGCATAGGGAAGAGGTGGCGCTTAATTTGGTCAATGAACTCGAAAAATTGGTTTAAATTGAGGATAAAAAACCATGAGCCAGGAAATTGAATATCTTAAAAAACGTATCCGACAAGTTAGGGATGCTTTGAACAAGTGCCGGAATCTTAAAATCATTGAGCGGATTGCAAAACTTTTAAACGTCTAAGGAGGGCTTAAAAATGAAGCGTCCAAAATGTAATGAGGACATTGTTGATTTGATTAATGTTATAAGCGGAAACGAGCGTTATTTTTTAGATAATGAAGGGGAATATCTAAGAATAGATTTTGTTCCAAACAATTCAACCAATGACTTTTGTTGTCCCAGGTGCGACAAAACTTTATTCACAGACGAAACTAAAGCCATTGAATTTTTAAATACAAAATAACAAGCCAAAACACCGACTTTAAAAAGTCAAAGTAAAGGCAAGTCAGGATCTTAAAAAATCCGGCTTGCCTTTTTTTGTTTACAGGATCTTAAAAATGTTTGAGATATTACCAATAATTATAATAACTTATATATTGCTTTTTAATGGTCTTTTATCAAACCCACTGGTTATACCATGCAGAATTGATAAAGTCTTATTATACAGCACGTTAGAGGGTCAAATTTTATCCGGCATAGTCAAAAAACTTGGTGTTGTCTATTCACTTATTACAATTTTGTAATAAATATCAAAAGGCTCTTATGGGGGAGATCTCAATTTTTCAAAAGTGATTTTATGACGCAACTTTTAAATTGTTCAATTTTATTTTTATTATCTTTTTTAAAGATGAGGGAGGAAATTAAAATGACACGAACAATCAATAATTTCACAATCGAAACAATGAATTTAAGGGTATTTTCTTTAAATTCGGAGACGCAAAAACCGCCTGTTTGAATAATGATTTTTCAAAAGCATACGTGGGAAGATTGTATGATTAAGAAGAATAAACTCTTATGAAGCGACTCGGAAATTTTTAAAAATAAAAAGGAGGAAATGAATCATGCAAATGGAAAAACAAATCAATATTAAATTTAGGTGGTGGAATGATGACGAAACTGAAATTGATGCAGACCACCAGGAATTTTTAGAAAAATCAGCCATTGAACGTATTATTTTCATGATGCGAGAAGGATATACAAGCGGAGAATTGTTCGACACTGTTTGCATACATGATACTGACCCTGATGATGGTGTTGAATATAGCGGTTGGTGGAAAATAGAACATAAAACAATATCTTAGGAGCTATGAACCATAAAACTTGAAACGGCTATCAGGGAAGCGAAAGCAAAATTAATTAAGAAGGCTAAAAGAACTGGGCTGTATGAAAACTTTGGGCAAAGAGAGGCCAGAAAAATAGAGGATAGGTTTAATTATAACGACTTAATATATGGCTCTGATGATGAGAGAAAGCGAGCCGAAAAAATAGCACAGTTTTATGACTGGTGTATGAATTACACCTGCGAATAATCTTTTATTAAAAGGAGGGCTAAAATGCAAATAGAACTCATAAAATGGGTGGTATCAGAGCCGGTCAATTTCAGTTGTTTCCGTTGCTGTTCCCATCCGGCTGAGTATAAGGTGCGGATAGAGGTTGATGGGGTGGTTTATAAGCCCTGTTTATGTGAGCAGTGTATTCGTGTGCCGGAGCATATTTTAATTGAAGAATTAGAGGAGGGGTGGTAGCTATGAAACCAAAACCCAGCAGTATATTAATGCAGGTAATTGAAATGGTCGCTGTGCTTTACGAGGAGGCACAAAAAAAGGCTATGAAATTAAGCCAGCTTATCAATCCTAATGATTTTAAGGATGATGGCATAGATGATGTGGCTGATGATATTTTAGGTGATGATTTGATTTATATGGATCATTGAATTGGGAGGTAATTATGAAACTTAACGACTATATTGAAAAGTTGCAAGAATTACAAAAAGCTGGACATGGCAATCTTGAACTTGTCTATGCTATTGATGATGAAGGAAATGGTTTTAAAGAGGTTGTTTTTACTCCTTTGGCTGGTCTTATAGATAAGTTTGGAGATTTTACAGAGAAGGGTAAAGAAAAAACTCATATCTGTATAAATTAAATAATGAGGGTTAATCTTATGAGCTTTATCAACAAACACAAAGACATTATTATTCGGGCGACACTTTTAATTGCTATGGTTGCTTCATGGTATTTAATGACGGTAATAGTATTGCATTAAAACATTGACAAACAACAAGCAATGTGTTAAAGGTTCAATTAACTTAATGTGAAAATAGGAGATTTTAAAATGACACCAAAAGAAGCAGTGCAAGAATATCAATACCCTGGTTGCATGGGTGGGCCTTTCCGTGATTGTTATGTAGCAGACATCTGTAATGGCTTGGGATGCAATAAACACAGCCCTGGCACAAGGGGTTCGGGGATTGGAAGGTTTTTTCTTGGGATGCCTAAAGGCTTTTGTCGTTTGGGTGCTTGTGAGAAGACTATTATAACAATTTTTGAAAAATTTGAGGATCTCAAGGATAACTATTGGTCATATAATAAATTTAATGTGCCGATATGGAAATATCTTGATGAAAATAGCAACACTTTGGTTCGTGGGCTATGCCCAAGAGTTAATTATCCGTTCATACATATTTTTTTGGGCAATGAGATAGACAATATAGACTGTCTTGAAATTACAGATAAAGATATTGAAGGCATGGATTAATTAATTAGAGGTTATAGGTATGAACGTCTTTAGGAAGCGAAAACCATATCACAGGAAAATGGAGGGTTATGTAACTGTGGGGAATGTCAGAAAAAATTACAAATGTGAACAATGTTTACAGTTTGAAGACGGTGAATGTTTATTAAAGGGTAGATTTGTAATTTCTTCCTCTAAAGCCTGTGAATATTTTGAAACTAAAGAATAAATATTGGGGAAATTATGCGTGGAATTTATATATATAATAATGCGTCATGTTTAATTTGTGATAGCTGTAATCCTGAAATGAGACGTGTTGGCGCAGTTATTCTTTGCGTCAAATGTTGCGATGAAACTTTTTCAACAGATGACCCTGTTAGAAAATAACGTGAGAAATATTTAAAATGTCTTAAAATGCAAAATAAAAAAGCAGAGGAGGAGAAATAATATTATGTTGTGTGAAAAATGTTATTACCGAGAACAAAGCAGACGGGCTTGTAGCGAATATTTAAAGCTACACCCAGACGGCAAGGGAATGTTTTGCGACCCTACACCAAAGGCTGAATGCAAAGACCATGAACTATACGGTCTTGAGGTAAGAAGTAAAACAGTTTGCCGAGATTTTAGGGAGGGGTAGCACCATGCCAAAATCAGACACAATTATTGCGATAGCTATGATAGTTTTACTTTCTATTTCGGTTGCATATCTTTCCGTTAAGTGCGGAAAAATGAAAGACCAGATTGGAGTAAAAGAAAAACTACAAGAACAGATCGAGATAAAAGATGCTAAAATCATGGAACTGCAAACTAAACTCGCTGATTATGCCCGAATCTATAGATGGATACCCATATTAGACCAGACGCTACCTCCGTTGACGAAAATGTATCTTGATGTTGTTGCTGAAAAGCTGGAGCAGGATAAGGCAAAGGCTATGAAAATAAAATAAGGAGGGAAAATAATTAAAAAATTAAAACTAAAAGGCAAAAAGTTTGGGGGATTATTAGCATTGCGGGGTGTTGGGAAACAAAAAGGTCGAGCATATTATAAATGCTTATGCGATTGTGGTAATATTAAAGAGATTAGGCGTGATGGATTGATTAGTGGAAATATTAAATCGTGTGGGTGTTTAAACAGAAAAAATTACACAAAACATGGTCGCAGTAGAACCTTAGAATATAAATCGTGGCAGAGCATGTTGGAAAGATGCAATAATCCCAAAAAGGATAATTATAATAGATATGGTGGAAGGGGAATTACGGTTTGTGGTCGTTGGTATGTTTTTAAAAACTTTTTTAAAGACATGGGCAAAAGACCAAAAGATCTTACTCTTGAAAGGATTGACAATGATGGTAATTATGAACCAAGTAATTGTAAATGGGCAACACGAACAGCACAGATGAGAAATAGACGATTACAAAAAACTAATACCACGGGGATAAATGGTGTTGGTTGGGTTAAGAAACGTAAAAAATATAGGGTAAACATCAGAGCAAATAACAAGAGGTATTTTATTGGTGAGTTTAATGCCTTAGAACAAGCTATAAAAGCTCGTAAACAGGCAGAAGAAAAATATTGGAAGGAGATATAGAATGATTAAAATAAAACAAGATTGTAATAGATGTGATCCGCTAGGTAGTGGGCATTGCAAGGGCAAAGCAGATCCTTCTGGATGCCATAGATTTTGCCCGCCCAAAGATACATGGATATTGGCAGAATTAGCATTGGCACACCCGACAAGCCTTAATGAAGCATTATCCGTGCTTCCGTTTGAAACTAACCTGTCGCTTTATTTAAGATAAGAAATATGAAAGAATTATTATTCACAATTAGAAAAAAAGATTTTAAAATACAAACATTTCGTGCTGGAGGAAAAGGCGGTCAACATCAAAATAAAGTGAACTCCGCAGTTAGAATTATCCACCGTGCATCTGGAGCAGTAGGTTTAAGCAGGTCTGATAGAAGCCAGCATCGCAATAAAAGATTAGCGTTAAAACGATTAACCGAGACCAATAAGTTTAAGATATGGATACAAAAACGATCTTTTGAAATCACTGGTGGCAAAACTATTGAGCAAAGAGTTGAAGAAGCAATGCAACCTAAAAATTTACGGGTTGAGGTAAAAGATAAAAACGATAGGTGGTGTATAGAACCTTCGTAAAATAAATTTACTGGCAGATATATGAAACCGCTAATAACTTCAATCGAAAAAGACATATCTGGATGCCATTATGTGTGCGTTTTGTATCCGCAAAACAGAGAGTATGAATACAAAATCAAGAATCATAAAGACATGGAAACCATCAGGTTTTTAAATAATAAGGGATTTACAGGAAAGTGGGTTAAATTTATAAAAAGAAGAGGAGAAGTATTATGAAAATTAAAAGGAGTTCGTTGCATTATAAGATTTGCCATATTGGAAGTGATTATGAAAACAACAATGATAATTTATGTTCTTATTTTTGGGTAGTTGTTGGGAAAATTGCATTGTTTGGAAATGCAGGTTTGCTTCTTTGCGTTCTGGCTTATTATTATTTCACAGACCCCTTTGTACTCTCAACCTCAATTCTTATATTATCTATACTGTTGGGTGTAGCTCTACCGATTCTTGCAATTAAATATACTCGGCACATATACGGCAATCCAATAGAGTGTCCTGGTGAAAGCCTTGTGGTTGAATTTATAAAAGCACAGAAAGATAAAGTCTGCCCATTGATAGAGTATGTTGACTAATAAATGAGGAGGATAAAATGATTGGAACTTTTGTATTTGCGTTCATACTTGGTGCTTTATCCGGCTACTTTCTTTCACTTCTCACAGCTAAAAAGCCAAGCTCACAACATATATGCGGATGTGGCGAGGTGTTGGAGATAAAGTTTGATGGAAGGCCAATTAAATGCAAGTGTGGGAAAATACGAGTTTTCAACAAGGTGTGAATATAGGGGATTAGCTATTATGGAAATAATAATTATAGCCGCTATCGTCTGGCTCTGGCTAAAGTTTAAAAAGGGATGAGCAGAATGAAAAACGAAGACATAGAAAAATACATATATGAAAGAAAAGCGAACAACTATATTAATTCTATTCATACAGAAAGAGCATATAGGATTAAAATAAAAGCATGGCTTAAATTCTGCAAGGGTGCTGAAACGATAGAGAACGCACAAAAGTATAGAGACTTGCTATCACTAAAACATAACAGCCCGCTTTTAGTGCGCCCAACTCTTTATGTGCTTGGTAGTTTCTATGATGTGATGGGGCAAGACAACCCGTTTGCAAAAATCATAAAAGATTATCGTGTGCCGAAATCTGAAATCGTATTAAAAAGAATCGAGAGGAATGAGAAAAAGCTATCCCATGAAGAAATCCAAGATATGATAAATGTGGCACAGAATCTTATCAAAAAACAAACGCTCCCCAACAAGATTTATGTGGCACAGCGTAATTATTTAATTCTGATGATGCTTTATCGTTATGGCATGAGAATTAACAGCCTTGTCAATATCGAAATGAGCCATATAGATTTTGAAAAGAATAAAATTATTATGTATAAAAGCAAGACGATACCATATCCGATACCCATATCACCGATAGAGAATGATTTAAAAATCTTTATTAATCAGCGTAATCATTACTTTACCAATGAACGATTTAAGGAGTCGGGGAACGAACCTGATAAGAAGTATCTCTTTACTACTGAAACAGGTCGCATATTGAGTGATATGGTAGCGAGGAACTCACTAAACTTGATATCCAAGAAGGCTGGAACTTATGTAAAGGGGAGATCCACACACCAGCTTAGACATTTTCGGGCAACCCAGAACTATAAAGATAGTATGTCAATGGATTTAATCAGTAAAATCATGGGCGTATCCGAGGGAACTCTAAAAGATGTGTATTTGCATATAAACACAGATGATATAATCGAGCAGTATGAAAGATGGGCGAAAATAGCAAAGGGTTTTGTATGCCCCGGTTGTGGTTATTCTGAACAGGTGCAGAAAGAGAAGAAGGTTAAGCGTGAAAGGTTTAAGGTAATTAAATAATAGGTGGAGGATAAAATGATATGCGAAAAAGCTAGGCTTAGAATTATTGAAAAATTAACAGTTAAAGAAAAAAAATCAGCGAAGAAAGAGCAATTAACATGCGTATTTGTCCCGAATGTGGAGAGGATCTTCACAAAAAGATATTAAAAGTTAAAGAATATATATTTTCTGGTTCATGGATTGATGGTTATCAATTGATTTGTAAAACACACGGCATATTGCGAGAGAGAAAACCGCTTCTGATGGATTAAATAATAAAGAAGGGATATTTAAAATGAACTGCACACAGAAAACAATCTGGAATTTCGCACAGAATAAGCCGAGCTTGGTCGTCAAAGATATCATAGAAAAATATCCAGACGTTGATCCTGACTTCATCTATGAAGTGCTTCTCAAGAGAGGCGTTTTCAAATGGCTTAATGTGCGTAGAGAATTAATCAGGCTAAAGAATATTTGGCGTGATGAAATATCTGCCCTGAACCGCAAGAAAACTATGAAAGAAAAAGGCTATTATCATGCTATGCTGAAATGCCGAGCTGCTATACGAAAGTTATGCAAGTCTGAAAGATGGGTTGCACCAGACTTTGATTCTAAAGCTGTCGTATATTTGAGGGGAAAAGAGAGAAGGGATTTGCTTTTTAGGAAGTTTAATTAAATAATAAATAGGGAGTTTAATAATTCTTAGCGATTGACTTAAATGTTGTAGTCTTAGCATCCCAAATCATCTCAATGTTTCTGGTAGGTCCGCTTCGTTGCTTTGCAAGATCCCATTCGGCATGATACTTATCGTCCTCTTCATGTGTGTATAAATATTTACGATAACCCAAAATGCACAAATCTGAGCTTTCTTCCAGCGCCCCCGTACTTTTGAGGTCAGACAATAATGGCTTTTTATTTCTTCTGTCTTCAAGCTTCCTGTTTATTTGTGCAAGCAAACATATCGGGATTCTCAACTCTTTTTTTAATGTCGCAAGCTCCTCGACATAATATGACCTTTGTTCATATTCCGAATCTCCATGACCACCCCTGATTTTACTGAGCTGGTCAATGAAGATTATCTCTATCCCTTCTTTTACCATCTTCTTTGCTCTGCGTTTTATTTCACCGATAGATATTCCGCCAGTATCGTCAATTATTATTGGATAGTCATATATTTTAAATGCAGCGTCATTGATTTTTATCCAGTCGTCTATTGTAATATTTTTACCAGTCGCAAGTTTGATTGTATTGATACCGCATTCTGATGCTATGAGTCTGTCTATGAGTTCTTCTTTATCCATTTCTATTGAGAATATTCCAATCTTATGGTCGTTTTTAGCCATGTGTTTAGCCATGTTGAGCATTAAACTACTTTTTCCCACCGCCGGTCTGGCAGCTATGATGATTAATTTGCTTCCCCAAAAGCCACCAGTAAGTGCATCTAAATCATGGAAGCCAGTCATTATGCCAATCGGTGTATTTTTTGACATATCTTCAATTTGTGCAACCCTGTCTCCAATTATTTGCCCTAAAGATACAAAGCTATCATCTTTAAAATCGAGATTTATATTTAATATGTCTGTCTGGGCTTTTTCTAAAACCTCTTCTATATTGCCAGTAGATTCGTATGCTGACAATGTTATTTTATTTGTGGTTTCGATTAATTGTCGTGCAACAGCCGAAAGTTTTATCAGTTTTGAATAGTGAGGTATGCTTGTGGCTATAGGAGATGTATCTATAAGAGTTGCGAGATATGTTGCTCCGCCTATTTCTTCAAGCTGGCCATTATCTCTAAGTTCTGAGACAACAGATATTAAATCAGTAGGCGTTTTTTTATTTACGAGACTAATTATTGCCCGAAATATTTTTTGATGTGCTGATTTATAAAAGTCTGATGAGATTAATCTGTCTGTGAATTCTATGGCATCTTCAGAAGTGATGAGGCAAGAAGACAATACGCTTTGCTCTGCTTCAATATTCTGCGGAGGAATTTTATATAAAGAATTATTTACCATAATTTAGGCTTTAATGTTTTTGATAGATAGAGCGGGTGTTATATTTCGCTTTTGTAAATTTACGAAAAAGTATCTCTCTTCTAAATAATTCTGGATTTTCTTTACGAAGAATTTTTACAACATCTATTGCAACTCGAAAGCGCTGCAATCCTCTAAGAGTATCATTGCCTGTTCGTTTTTCCAGTTTCATTCTCTATATCCTCAAGAAATATAAACGTCCATAATCAGCACGGCTTTCTTTCGTTAATTCCAGTACTGTACCTTGCGTAAAAAAACATGGCTGTCCAGCAGTGGTATTATTATCTCTATTCACATACCACGATCCATCTGTTGTATCATCTGGCTTACGATTAAAAAAGTTTGTAAAATTGATTTTCATAATTTACCTCAAAAATATAATGATATAGCTCACCGGCAACGAGAATTTGCACAATGTTCATCCTCACAAAGTTCGCATGTTTCATCTAAAATTGTACATTTAAGTTTATTTTCGAGGCGGTTCTCGCTGTCCTGTGCAGCGGGTGTTGTATTGCGTAGTTTAAGTTTACACCACTTTGGGAATGCTTTTCCTATAAATTCTTCACGCTTAATGAATCTTTAGTGTTTCCTACAATATCTTGTCCCTGGGTCATGTGGGCAAGGACATTTCTTTACTAAAATTATTCTCATATTTTTACCTCCATATAACTATTAAGACACATTCACCTTGATATTAGATGATATCATCATCGTTGGCATCATCATTATTTACTATTCGACAATTATATAATTGAGGTTCTAATAAGCGATCCATGAATTCTTCTAATTCTTCATCTGTTATTTCACCAATTGTTTTTTCAAGCATTGCCTGTTTAGCCTTGCTCCGAGTTATAAATAGGGTTGTATATGCACTCATTTTCTCCTCCACAATATTGGTTTTAAATCTTTTGGTAAATAAAGTGGATGGCTTGGGCTTCCAGATTTTGTTAGCTTTAAATAATGAAGTTTGGGGATCAGCTTTTTTACAGTTTTATCTCTTTCCATATGTTTTCCATGATTCCCCCAAGCAGCCACAACCACACCAGCATCTTCAGCCATTTCTATCAGGGTCGCATCATTATCAGCAGGTTCGATCTTTATCAACATAAACATACTGTTCGGCATGATAACAATCAGGTAATTTTTTTGCCTTCTGAGTCCAGGGTGGCACCTGGTTGATGCGTACCTCTTTTTTCATAATAAGTTTTGCTGTTTTAAGACTCCAGCAGGTCTTTACGTTTAAATCATTATGTCCATTATAAAAATTATTTCTACAGCCCCCGCAATGTGATTTATCTATTTATTTCCTCCTGACATATAACGATATAGTTAAGCAGTGCGAAATCCACACTCTCGACAAATAGCTTCACCGTCTGGGCAAAGCTCGCTTACTTCATTATTACATTCAATGCATTTCATTTAAAAAAGCTCCGATTTAAGTTCTTTGATTTTCATAATTACCAACGTATTAAGCGTTTTAAAGTTGATGGTTGGATTTTTAAGCTTCTTTATAATACTCCACATTTCTTCATTAATTAAATCATAAAAAACAGTCGACAATAAGCGTGGTATGTATTTACTGTTCCACCCTTCCATCTCATTAACTATCTTTGCATAAACCTTATCAACTAAATGTTTTGTTACATAATCATCACAAATAGCTTGTTCGGTCATTTGCTTCATGTTTTTTACAGTAGCTCCCATTTCTTTTGTATGCTTTTCTTTAAATACATTTGTTATAATTTTAGCCCAAGTAGTTCTGCCATATTTATTTTGATAGTTGTAATTCTTAATTACGATACCTTCTCCGCAACCCATTCCTTCCCGAATTAAAAACTTATTATTATCAATCTCAACCAACAGATTTTCATATGTGGCATTATTCATTACGCACAATGGCGGTATATAATCTATATCGAAAACATCAAGAAGTGGTTGATACTCATCATACGGTAAATAGCTTTCCGAAATATCACTATAAACATCAAAGACATAAAACTTACGCCAAGCATCTTCTCTATATGTTTTAAGTGAATGAGGGCAATTGTGAACTATAAAACCGTTAGCCACAAAAGATGAATTTTCTCTATCGGTATCCATAGAAATGTCATAACAATCTTTTGTCCCAATATGTTTGATCTCTACAATTTTATCAAATTCGTAATTAAAAGATTTATTAATTGCAGTAATATTATTATGTATTGGTTTGTGGCAATCCGTGCATAAAACCTGCAAGTTCGAGCTGTCATTATTTTCCCAGTTTTCATCTATGTGATGAACCACTAAAGATTTTTTTGAATTACAAAGCTCGCATGGCTTTGTCTTCTTTAGCTTAGTAAGTTTTCGTTGTATCGCCCTAGCTCCCTTACCATATACTCTTTTTTTTCTATGGTTATAAAGCTCTGAGACCGCAACAACATCGTTAATAGACAAATGCAATAACTGTATCCATCCATGATTAGTATAAAATTTATGCTCTAGGGTAGATTCTATCTTATAGCCTTTTCTTGTTGTTATTTGATATACCTCCTTATTGCCAGTAGATATAATATTAGCAATTCGTTGCGGCTTAATGATATCTTCCTTTTGAAATAAAGAAAAACACTGAGGAAATCCATTTCGTTTCCACCACGAAGGTCGTTTGGCATAAGAAAAAGTGCCATCTTTTTTCAAATAATGTGATTTTTCTAAAATATCATCATTATAATAATTATACATTTCACGCAACGTCATCGAATGACCTCTTTTCCCGCCAGAAACTAATCTAATTATAGTATCACCAGACAAACAAAGCCATTCTCCATACAATCTCAATCCTCCCTGATAGGTATCAAAAAACTCCTCTAATCTATGCTCTCCATTTAAAACCCAACCATAGAATCCAGCATTATCATCATCTAAAAATAATTGCCGTTTTCTACTGCCAGCCTGTAATCCTTGCCCATCCCAAACAGAACCATTTGTGCCGTCTATTTTTGGGAATATATAGCATCCGCCAAGTTCAATACCCTGAACCTCATCATTGCCGAATCTTTCAACGTGCATGTAAGGTCGAAATTCCATTTTATCCCCCTAAGTTTTATGTTAAAAATACGCTTCTCCATTACAATCATGCCCATGCACTTTTTTGAGCATAGCGTTTAGTTTTTTTATTAGTTTTGTGCCAATTTTTATCCTGTTGCGTGAGAGAACCATTTCTTGTTCAAAATCGTTTGCTATTCTTTTGCTATAATATGCCCTGCCTTCCCATATAATATCTCTAATTTCTTGTAATTCGTCTTTAGCTATTTCTAATTTCATTTCATGTTCCTTTCAAGAAGTCAAGTCTCTTACTGACAGTTGCTTGCTTTCTTTTTTAGGTAAATACTCAAGCAATTTAGATATGGTCGGAAACCATTGCTCATTCCTAATAATATCATCAATCGCTCTTGAAAACTTATCATCATCACAATACGACAACATTTCATAATATACTTTTAGCGTTTCTTTAGCGAGTGGATTCGCTATAATAAAAGCATACTCAAGCTTTTTCATGCCGTTTGTGAATGTTTTTCTATCTAACTTATTCAAAGTCGAATCGCTCATCGGTTGTTTCATTGTTTCCGTTTAGAGGATAGGTTCTTATATAAAACTCCTTTTTGAAGTTTAATGGAATAAATCTATCAACACCCCTTAATAAAAAATCTCTCAAACTCCAAGCATGTGACCAGTAATATTTATCATCAAATAATATTGTTGCATAATTATCCATGCCAGCCTTTAATTCATCAAACTCATATAGATTTAATGCAGAATTCAGATTCGGCTTAAACTTAGTGAGATCTCTATGCTGTATTATTTCCAAGCTATTCCAATGTCTAAAGAGTTTGCGTATTTCTTCTTTGTTATCTTTTTTCATTTTTCTCACCTTGTTGCTTTGTATCTCCAATTAAAGAAACCCATACTTTGCAATCTGGACACCGCCACAATCTTGATTTGTTAATTTCTTCATCCGTTGGTTGTGACGGATCAAATGTATCAAAATAAGGTTTTGCATTACATCCGCAACAATTACCCATTATTTCGCCCTTATTTTTAATAATTCATGTGCTGGAATGTCAAAAGCCCTCATATATTTTAAAATAATTCTTGAATTTATTGCTCTTTTATCTTTGAGATGTTTGTATAAAGTGCTTGGTGTTACCTTAGCTTTCTTTGCCATCTGTGTGAGGGTTAGCTTGTTTTTCTTTTTGTATTTTGCCAATATGTTCAAAATCTAATCTCCTTTATTATAAGTTAAATCAACTCTTAGCAAAAATAAAATCAAATGTCAAGAAAAACCTTGCCAAAGAGGTGAAATAGTTCTTGACTTTAAGGTTTAATTATATTATGTAGTGTTTAAATCTTAATTATTTGAACCGTTGCATATTTTGCACAGGTTGCCTAAAAAACGAGAGGAGAAAATGGAAAAATATTATTACATTCGTGATGATATCAAAACAAGCCAAGATGGCAATGGCAGACCGATAATTACAGTATGCCTTATTAAGACAGCTAAGGATATCGGTAGGGGTATAGCAATATGTGGCAATCAAGATCAACCATGTAAAAAAGTTGGTAGAAACATTGCAAGAGCAAGGGCACTCCACGCCTTACGATCAGTAAAAGACAGTTGCGAAATGAAAAGGGGTGATAAAATTCCTTTAATGGCTTTTATCGGTGGTTTTTATAAATCAACATTTAATCCAGAATTAACAGAACATGAATCAAGATTGTTTAATAAAAAGGTTGAACAAGTTGGAGTATAATAATATATGCTTTCAGTAACCCAGGTAATCCCAAGCGATTTTAGCATGGTTGACCCAGATGTGCTTGATATAGCGTGTGAAAGGGGTAAAATATTCCATCGTGCCATGATGAATTATGCTAATGGCGTATGGGTTGCAAAGCTTCCAAATAATGTTCAATTATATTTTGATTCTGGCAGAAGGTGGTTTGATAAATATGTGGATAAAGTTATATTTGTTGAAAAAGAATTTGTGCATTCAAAATATAAATATGTGATGCATCCAGACTTGGTGGCGATAATAGTTGGCAATATCTTACCGTCAGTCATAGATTATAAAACACCCGCTGCATATTTTGAGAAGCAATGGTCGGCGCAGTTAGCGGCATATTATTTTGGCATAGAAGAGTCAGAAAAGATTGAACTGGATGGTGCAATATCAATGAGAGTGAAAAAAGATGGTCGAGATGCTAAAGCAAATCATGTGAAGAATTTAAACGAATCGTTTAATTGTTTTTTAATGGCATTTGGAAGCTTTAAGTGTTTTAATGGATAATATTGCGATAGATGGAGGGGAAAATGGCTTCAACAAAATTCAGAAAAGAACTTATAAAAATTATGCCTGGATATAAATGGACAGTTCATAGGCAATATACTAAAGCCTATCTTTCTGCAACTGGAATACAGTCATCCGGTTTTAATAGGATGTCAACGTTAGAAGTGAATAGATGGGAAAACGATAGCGATGTAGAATATGAAGTAAAAAGCTCAGGGTATGGAAGAAATGCACATTGGCTTTCTGATTATAAAGCGGGTACTCTTGCCAGAGCATTAAGAGGTTTGCAAGATCATTATAGTTTCCATGCTGATAATTATTCTTGTCATGCGTCAGATTTGCAAAGCGGAAGAAAAAAAGCATAACAAGCCATACGGCGAACATCAAGCGTGTCTAATTAATGGAGGTTTATTATGAGGAAAAACATTGCAATTATAATCATATAAATGTAACTGTGGGGGCGAAGGGTGGGTTATTTTTAATGGCTATGTTCAATGCTTGAGTTGCATGTTTAAATATAAAATGCTTGCAACTATTCCGCCAGAAGATTTTAATAAGAGAATTAGAAAGAAAAAGAACGATACAATAGACGAGGTTGCTAATGTTTATTTATAATAACGAAGTATTATTTAATGCCAGGGCATGGAGGGAAAATGTCAGACCTATTACAAAGATTATGGAACGAGTTTAGTAAGGTTACAGATGGTGTTTCAGAAGTTATTGGTGTTTATCCTCTTGATAAAGATTCATTAGAAAGGATAACTGACGATACTGATGAAATGGCAAAATTAAGGCAAGATTTGTTCGATGCTGGTGTTCAAAATATTTGTGGCTTTGATTATAGCACAAAGAAATAACACACATACCTCGCAAACGAAAGGAGAATCAAAATGACTGAACTTCAGATTAAATCCTCGAACATTAAGAAAGCAGAATACGATTCAGAGCATAGGGTTTTGGCAGTAACTTTCAAAAATGATACAGTCTATGATTATTTCGATGTGCATCAAGAAACAATTGAAGAATTAATAAAAGCCGAGTCTGTCGGCAAGTTTTTTCATGCTAATATAAAAAATAATTATGAGTGTAAAAAGAGGGGATAATAACATGGGGCAAACTGCCAACATTTATGTGGGTGCATATTTAATAATCAAAAATAAAAAAGTAACAGCTTATACAAAAAAAACATATTGCAAAAATCATCCAGACTTGTTGTTGTTTAGAGAAGAAGAATTTTGCCCTAAATGTGGCGAACCGTTACGTGTGTTAAATGAACCCAAAGAAGAATTCACAAATCTTTATAGATTATTAGAAGATACTGAATTTGAATATAATTTTACTATTCCAGAATATTTATTTGGCGATAACGATGATCACGAAATGCAACTCTTACTTAGCGAAAATTCTGAATGTTCGATACGTGGTGATTTAGAATATGGCGGTTTCATGGAGATTGCAAGCGATATGCCCGAAAAATTTCTTGAGAACTTTAAAACAATACATAAAAATCTTCTTGAATTTTTAAAGGAGAAAACCGAGTCAGTGAAGATTGAATTCGGTGTGGTGAATTATTATTCGTATTCGTAGGGGGACAATATGATTACAGCTACAGAAGCAAGAGAAAAGGGGAGAATAAAATATGGTAAGAATAAACTTTAACCCAGAAGAAGAAAAAGACCAAGAAGAAACGCCAACAAAACCCGCATCTGTTAATGCGGAAGTAGTTTCTTCAACACCATTCGATTCTAAACTCGAACTCACAAAAGTCATAAACAGCTTTGAGAACGTAGAAAAACAAATCGTTGCCATGAAGATCCAAGCAACTGATTTAAAAATTAATGATCTGGCATCATTTTCAAACGCTGGCGAAAGATTAATTCAATGTAGACAGATAACTAAATTAATTGATAAAAGTAAACAGCAAAGCCCAAGTTATTCTGAAGCTAAAAAACTTGTGACTTCTGTGAATAAATTTATAAGAGAAAATTTTACTCCAGCTATTAAAGAAATTGAAGGCATTTTACAGCATAAAATCGGGGAATATAGAAAAGCTGAAGCAGAAATACAAAAGCGTATTGCTGCAAAAATAGCCAAAGAAGAAGAAGCTAAACGTGCAAAATTAATAGCAGATGAAAAAGAGAAAGAACGCAAACGCTTAGAAAAAGAACGAGAGGAAGCTTTAGAGCGCCAGAAAAAACTTGATGGTGATGCAAAAAAAGCAGGAGTAGATACTGTAAAAATAGATATTCCCGAAGTGCCTGAGCATATAGAAATTGATGAAAGCACTATAATAGTTGAGCCAGTTATAGAAGAAAGCGGTATAGATGAAAAAATTAAGATATCTGGCGGAACTTCACAAATGAAAACCAAATGGGATGTAGAAATCATAGATGCAAATAACGTGCCACATGAATATTGTGTGCCTGACATGAAATTACTAAAAAAGGCTGTAAATGCTGGGGTGAAAAATATAAAAGGGTGTAGAATATTTGAAGATTTTAAAATGAATGTGCGTGTCAGCAGTAAGAATATTGATGATGCGGTTTCAAAAACTCAACATAAAAAATTGCAGTTTTGAGGAGTATAATGAATAAACCTAAAATAACATGGCTTTCCTGGCTTTCAGTTCTCGATCAAAACAAGCACAGAGAAAAACCCAACTGCATCTATGCTGGATATTCAAAACTGATTCCTGACAAGATAAAGTTAAGGCTGGATATTACGAAAGCGAAAGAAGAATTCTGTGTGATATGTGAGGGGGAATGATGATAAACAAAAAGTATATAAAGAGAGAAGATTTAAAACCTTGTCCATTCTGCGGTAGTAGAGCTATTATGCATATTGATAGTGGTTATCTCTATTATATTGAATGTATAAATTTAGCTTGTGTTGCAAGAGACACAAGATGGTTTAAATCGGAAATAGAAGCCATCGAAGCATGGAATAAACGAATAAAATAATAACACATACAGGAAGGATAAGCCATGCCTATATACATAATAAAAAAAATTGTGCATCAATATTATAAAAGAAATGAACCAAATGAAAAAGAAGTTTTTTCTTGGGCACTTTTAAATCCATACCGTGAAGATGTAAAATCAAAAAAAATTATTAAAATTATAAAATCAGATAATTCACGACAAGAAGGCAAGCCATGATAAAAGCTCATGTGCAAGTATAGGATAAAATCATAGGTGGAGTTATGAACGACAAACTAAAAGCCCTCGTTAGTAAATGGAAAGACATGGCGGACAGCGTTGTGCCGGACTATTATTTTAAGGGTGTGTGGGACTGTATAGATGACCTTCAGGAAATAATAGACAAAGCCACCCAACAAGCAGATGAACCACAAGGCTATATCGCACACCTCAAAAACAAAATAAGATTCCTTAATAATCTTATAGATGGCTTGATGAAAAGACACGACAGGGGTGGTGCAATTCCTGTATATCCAGAATATAAAGCAGATGAAGCGGATGGTGAGTGTCCGCATACCGAATTAACTAAAACCAATTTAACTGGAATCAAAAGATGCGTATGTGGAAAGCTATTTCTCCGTACACCATAAGAAATAAGCGATTATGAAAGCAGTAGATCATTTTTTTAAAACAAACAATGTTGGCTCAGATGAAAGATATTTTTCAGACTCTATATGCCACTATAAGAAAGTACTTTGGAACAAGGTAGCAATGGTGGCTATAGATAATTTCGTCTCACAATATTCACTTGGATATACATATTGGGAGTTTGATAATACTGGAAAAATTAGGAGGTAGATATGATTTATTTAAAGATTATTACATTAATTATTGGGATATTTTTTTCAGTATCTATAATTATAAACGCTTGTCGTGGGCATTGTATCTCTGGGTATAATTTTTTTATAATGGCTACCGCATGGGCAGTTTTTATTTTTTCAATGGGATGGCTAAACTAAAATATAATGAATTATTATTTAATTAAACAAGGAGGTTAAAATGTTTTTTACAAGAGAAAAAGAAAAGAAATTAAATAAAGAAATTAAACAATTAACAGATGAAATAGAATCTCTAAAGAGAATTATTGGAGAATTAAGAAAAGAGCTTGAGGAAAATAAAATTCTTGATAAAAATGTAGGCTGGTTTTCTTTTGGTGAGCAATCGCCTAAAATATCATTAAAAGAACTAAAAGATGTTCAAGAAGCGATTTTAAATTATCTAAAGGTTGAATTTGAGATTCAAAAAAAGTGTGGAAAATTGATTAAAAAAACCAAAGGAGATTAATCATGGTAAACGATTTAACAGTAGTTCAATCAAAAACTAAAGATTTAAGGGCATTCATACAACAGGATGCAATACAGGAACAATTCAAACACGCACTACCTAAATGGCTATCTGTAGATAGATTTTTTAGGGTAGTATTTACATCTGTTCTTAAAAATCCGAAAATACTTAATTGCACTAGAGAAAGCATAATGAGTTCACTAATACAGGCTGCTGCCGTAGGTTTGGAACCCGTTATGGGAAGGGCACATCTCATCCCATACAATAACTCAAAATTTATAGATGGGAAATACCAGAAAGTCTTGGAATGCCAATTTCAGCCTGGCTATCAGGGGTTGATTGACCTCGCAAAAAGGTCTGGTGATGTTGCCGATGTAGATGCAGATGTCGTATATGAAAATGATATTTTTGAGATGGAGAAAGGCTCAAATAAGCATTTAAAATTCGTGAGGCATATTGGCGGTAATCGTGGTGAAAAGTTGGGTGCATTTGCTATATGGTATCTTAAAGACGGTAGCGAACATTTTGATTTTATGGATCTTGAAGAACTTTATAAAATCAGGGATAAATCTCAGGCATATCGTTATGCTAAATCTAATCCAAACAATAAAGCTGCTCAAGAATGCCCTTGGATAGTATATGAAAACGAACAGATGAAAAAGACTGTAATAAAAAGAACCTCAAAATTAGTTCCAGCATCAATAGAGTTTGTAGAAGCAGTGGAGCTTGACAATAAAGACTATAAAATGTCTGGAAATATCATAGATTTAACCACAATCGGTTTGGGTGATGATAGGGATGATGACACTGGCGAAGCTCCAGAAGCTATCATTAACAAATTTAATGCTCTTGTATTGAAAGAAACTGACAAGCAAGTTAAGGATATAGAGCATCTTCCAAAGTTTATTGAAATATTGGCACAAAAACAAAATCCAGAAATAACTAAAGTACAACTTGTTGAATCAATTGATAAAGAAAACTTTAATGCATTCTGGAAAAGTTTTAAGCAACATGTTGCGTCATTAAAAACTCAAGAAGATGCTACCGATGAATCCGATAATCCGTTTGATAATATTGATTGGGGAAGCAACAAGCTTAGAGAGCAAGGCGTAGTGGATTTTTATTACAAAAACAAAGAAGCTTTTGCAACAGCATCAGAAAAATCTCAAGCTGATTTTAGAGACAAATGGATACGTGTTGTAGATGCACCATTTCCGACAGATAAGCCCAAAGAAGAAACGCCAAATGATGAGACAGATAAAAATAATATATCTGAAGAATTATCTCAGAAATTAGATAAGTTAAAAGAAAAACGACCTGACTTATATGGCAAAGCAACAAATCTTTTCGGAGAGCCTAAAAATGATGAGGAATGCGCTACGCTGGTTGAATGGATTGATGGAATAATAGCTAAGGATAAATAATGGAAGTATTAATTATTGCAGCAATAATAGGCTGTATCCCAGCATATATAGCGCAAACTAAGGGCAAATCGTTTTTTGGATGGTGGTTCTATGGGGCAATGCTATTTATTTTAGCCCTTCCCCATGCAATTTTTATGAAAGCTGATCAAAAAATAATAGACCAGAAAAAATTAAATGAGGGCATGAAAAAATGCCCTCATTGTGCTGAAATAGTAAAGGGTGAGGCTAAGGTTTGTAGATATTGTGGTAATGAAATTTAGATTCTCGAAATCATATCTACATAAACATTTATAGAACCTGCATCCAAACTCGCCATATACACAGTATCTCCAGATGAAGTAATCCTTGCTACAATACTTGCAGCAGCAGTATATACTTTAGGAATTCTTGCAGCAGATGCGTTAAAAAAATAAGCCCCCTTATCCAACAATCCTGTCTGCCCTTCCATTATAATACCAAGGGTTGAAGACCCGCAAAGATGTGCTCTTGCGAAACCATCCGTATCTGTTTTATCACCTATCTCTATCTTTATTAAAGTGGCAGTTCCACCAAATTTAAAACCAGTTGTAACATTGCCCATCACATCGTATATTACATCACCAATAGCAGCATCAAATAAACCAATGACTTGTCCCGTAGAAGCCGTAGTCGTATCTGCTATCGCTACAGTTTTTTTTCTGGAATGCATTATATTCCAATTTTTTATAGTTATTTCGGAGGCATTAATATCTGATGCAGTAAAAGTTGTGCTATGTAGGGTTTCTATATCGCCAGTGGTTGCATTTATATCTGATGCTGTCACAGTATCAAATTTCTGATTTCCTGTCCAATCGTTAGAAGCACTTTTGGCAGCTATAGAAGCATTATAATTAGGAAAATGATAATATCGGCTGGCAGATAAATTGGTTGATCTAATTCTAAGCGTATTGCCATCTGTATCTATACCAAAAGATGTATCTATAGTGCCGTCAATAGTAGCGTTGCCTGTCATTATATGAGCAATATCTTCATCGATATTATCTATAGTATCTTGTGATAAAATTTCTGCAAAATCGTAATCCCCCTGCAACGGCCTCCAAAAACCACGATTCGTTGTAAAAGATCTGCAAATCATGTATGACATACCGCTATTTGTTGAGCCTGTATAGTTAGCTGACAGCGTAATGCGGGTGGCAGAATTGACAGTACCTATGGAATAGGTTGATTCGCCATTGAGATCTGCTTTAAAAATTGCAGGCGTGGTAATTATTTGATTAAGCCAATCACACGAAGCTGTACCTATAACTATCTGCGAAGCTGTTGTTACCGAGCAAAGCCCCGTTCTGTATTGTTCTGTACCCATTTAAATAAACCTCCTTCTCATTACTTCAGTATAATATCCTTCCCACCAATCTCGATTAAAATTTGCCACACCATTGCAACTATTGCAAATTTTTATAATATTTTTAGGGCCACAATTCTTTTTATTATAATCTATGTGATGTAAATTTTCTTGGCTTCCCCTATCTTCACATAATGGATTCCAACAAAATTTTTCTTTATCTCGTTCATAGATTATTCCACGCCATTCTTTGTTTTTAAAAATAAAACAATATGGCTCAGCGGAAATACCACCCCTCCAACTATAATGATTAGATCCAACATTATCTTCTATAAAACAGTTTCTGCATCTTCTACCACTATTCCACATTCTCCATCGAACATGATATATATGTCCTCGTGGACATTGGACTTTTAATTTTTGATTAGCATTTTTATATTCAGAAGTAGGAGTTAATAAAGCGTAGCCTTCTTTTTGAAAAGACAAAACAATTTCATTTATTGGCTTTCTCAACTTCTTTTTTATTATTTCAATAGCACATGTAGGGCAATTATTACCTCGCCTAAAAGCAATTATTTGCATCTTATGCCGATGCCCATTGGGGCAGATATATTTTATCTTAGAATTTACATCTTTATATTTTGTCGATAAAAGTGTATATCCTCTTTTAGTAAATTCTTTTTTCAAATCATTTATGGGTGTTTTTCTGCTTATATAGAAACATTTTTTACATCGCTGCCCTGCGCTCCATCCGTGCCATGTAATTTCACTTTTATGTCCATGAGGGCATTCGTAAGCAAGTTTTTGTTTATTACCTTTATATTTTTTGGAAAAAAGTTTATAGCCTGCATTTTTGAATGATTTTTTTATTATATTGAAATCAATTCTACATCTATCGCCAATTTTTTCATAATAACAATAAGAACATCTTGTGCCTCGGCTCCAACTCGCATAGGTAATAGAGTGTATATGTCCCTTGTTGCATTTAAAGTTTAATTTTTGATGAGCTTCTGTATATTCCTTACTTAAAAGCTGATAGCCTTCTTTTTCAAAACTTTTTCTTATAAATTCTATTGAATGTTTTTTACTCATCTAATGTTTATTTAATCTCCTTTACTTTCCTGAGACAATTTATCTTTTTCTTCTTTTAATTTATTACACATTTTTACAAGCTCATTGTTTTTCGTTATAATCATTTCTTTTTCTACATATAATTTGCCTATAAACTTGAGAAGGTCATCTGTTGTTAATTCATTGTTCATAATAATATATTCCTATTTCATAAAACTTTCGATTTTAAATAATCTGCCGTCTTTAAATGTAAGATAATAATACCTGCCGCCTATTTCGTACACTAACGTATTGATTTTAGGCTTTTTAATGCCAAGCCTGATAAGTTCCTTATATATTGGAGTTCCACATCTTTTCAAGACAAGAAAAGTTGGATCGCCAATAGAAATCAAACCGCATCCGCAACGTAAGGCGTTTGATGGAATGGCTGTTAGAAAAACTATTGCAATTATAATAATTAGTTTTTTCATCATGCTCCTAAACTAAAATTAGTTCCAGCAGATATTGCATCAGCTACACATACACGAAAATCCCGAATAAAAATATCTCCATACGCATATAGTTGTAAATTATCTCCAGCAGACCAGCCAGCAATATCCTCACTATGCTCTACCCAAGAACCAGTACCATTTCTATCAGTACCAACAGCACCTCCGTTTCTATATATTCTGGCGTGGGGCGCACCTGTAGCATCTTTTATAGAAAACTTAACCCTGACAGTTCCACCCCTTGCTAAAGTAATTTCTTTACATACTAAAAAAGTCCCACCTCCAGTAGTAAACCTAACTTCTGGCCCTGAATTTTCTTCAACCTGATTACCTACGGCGTAATCCGTTCTATTCCCTGCCGATATTACTTTTCCGGTAACATATAAAGTAGAACCATCCCATTTTATATTGTTTGTAGCATCTCCGATATACAGCTTATAGGCTGCACTATCATATCCTAAAAATATTCCTGCCGTATCATCTGCGTAATTATCTTTGCCTGAAGTCCGTAGAAAGCCTGATGTGTTAAGGGTAATATTTCCTGCTGTAATCGTGCCTAAATCTGCTTTGATAGCAGCAAGATTAGTTACATTTATTTTATTTGCGGTAATTGTATTTGTTTCTATTTTTCCACCAGTAATTGTTGTATTGGCAATTTTATCTCCAGTAATTGAAAGAGATATTATTCTATTTGCCGATAAATACCCAGTCGTAATATCGCTTGCATTTAATGTACCCCTAATGGTTAGATCAGCTCCATCCCATTTTAAATATTTATCAACATCTCCAAGATTAAGTTTATAAGTATCAACATCATATCCGAACCAAAGCCCATCGGTTGTAGCAGCATAATTATCTTTACCAGAAGTTCTAATAAAACCAGAAGCATTCAAAGTCATGTTGCCAGCCGTCATTGTGCCAAGGTCTGCGTTAATAGCAGATAAACTATCTACATCTATCTTTGAAGCCGTTACAGCATTGGCGGATATATGCGTTGCTGTAATCGTATCGGCATCAATCCTGTCAGCACTTAAATAGCCAGTATCTATTTTTGAAGCAGCAAGGTTTAATATCTTCGCATTTGATACTGCAAGATTTTCAATATGCGCTGTCTGAATAGCTGCGGTTTGAATATAGGCACTACCTATTACCTGATTCGCTATGGCATTCCATGCAAGGTCATGCGCTCCGCTAATGTTGGTAGCAATAATAAATTGTCCATCAGTAAGAGTAGGATTAATAGCAGAATTTGAATAAGATGAAGAACTGCCATCCCAATAAATATATTTATTGCTTGTGTTGCCAGCAACTATGGTATATTCAATGCCATTATAAAAAATAATGTGTTCATTCCATGCTACAGAGCCAGCACCAGGGGTATTGTCTAACCACGTATCGCCTGTAATAATTGGTATTTTAGTAAATATTTTCGAGGCTGTCACAGCAAAATCTTCTATATCACCAGCTTCAATATCTAATCCAGAAGTAGTATTGTTAATAGAGTTTGTAGTTGAAACATTTCCGAATGTATCATATGCTATCAATTCAAAATAAATAATTGCATTAGAGCTATGGTCTGTTTTCTCTTGAGATGTTAAACTTCTAAAAACATTATTGTCTGTAGTTGCAGCCCATGCTGACCAACCATCTGTTTCAACTCTCGTTCTGTAATAATAATAACTGAAATCTATTTCTGTATTGCGTGTCCATTTAAATTTTATTGCCTCCCACCATGCGATTGCCACCAAATCGGATGGCGTTGCTGGCACTGGATTTGTAACTGCCAATATTGCTGGATTATCAGATCTGACATTTGCAGCAGTATTAAAACCCCACACCTTTATGGTAAGAGCGTTTGAGGCAGTCGTATTATCGGCTATATTTTTTTCATAAGTATAAACATAATAATTGTCAGTAATTATTTCTTTGCGAACTATTACATCATCCACTAATATTTCGACCCAATATTTATAATATAATTCTTCTACATATTCTCCAGCACCTAAAACCTCTTCTCCTGCTGGTAATAAGCCAGCACCAGAAACCAACGATGTTCTCACCCATTTAAACTTAGCATCTCGCTTTGTAAAGACTGTTGGATATAGTCTGTCTTCTCCGTCAAGACTTAACCCATTTACGTCAGGCGGTATAAAATTAACTTCTCTAATCGTAATGTTGGCTATCGCTGGAGTAAGGTTTGCCATATTTAATCTATTATAAGAAACAATTTTTACATAATATATTTGCCCTGGCAAAGTACCCATAACTTCTATATCTGAATTTGTAGTAACTCCTGAACGATATATCCACCAATGCTCATTATCCATAGACAGATAAACATTAGCATAACTGAAAACCATATCTTCCTGCGGAATATTAAACGATATATAAAAACCAGGCTTATTCGCCATTTCTGTTAAAGACAAATCAATTACAACGCCAGGAATATCTGAAGGGCATGGCAAATAAGAATAAGCTGGGTCTGGAAGATATACTCCAGCAGTATCTGTATATTTATTTGAAGATTCTTCAGCTAATACAAGCGTGCATTTATTATCTTCTTTACGCTTTATTAAAACTATTTTAAATGGTTTAGAATCAACATCTGTTGCACCATAAGTAAATACGCTATCCGTTGGCGGAGTTGAAGTAAAAGACCCGCTGATATTTAAAGTTCTGTCGTTGTTGCTTACAGATGTAACTGTTTTTGTTTCAAGCGAGCCGTCTGATAATATTACTCTTGTCACATAATCTGCTGTATATATTATATCAATATTGGTAGTAATAGAATTTGATGTTGCAGATATTATTCTACCGCCAATTCCCCACCCCTGACTATCGTGTTGGAACTGCACTGAATCACCAGGTAAGCAATGAAGCGAATCAATATCACAATCAAACTCTAATAGTTTAGTAATATATTTTCTAGAATTAAGATAATATTTACCATCTCTTAAAACTTGAGAAACATTAGTGCAACCTTCTGCATTCATTGTTTCTTTACGAATTGGTTTAATGTCAGTCCATTCATCTTCGTCTACTATCTCTATTGTATTTAATGCATAATCTCTTTCAGGATCAGCATATTGAATAGCCAGAAAATTAGGAATTTTAGAAGCAGGTAAATACGTTGTTTTTACAGATTTAGGAACAATGTTGCTCATATTAAAAATTTGAACAGGAGTTCTTGCTCTGTCTATAATTATTTTATATGTATCATTTATCCATACAAACATACCCCTAAAGTTTCGTGCTAATGTCATTAATGCACTTGGAATAGCAGTAAATTTAGCCAAGGCTATATTTAATTGAAAGCGATGTTCTGTGCCACCGTTTAAATCATCAACAAGTTCCCATGCATGTTTTGCTTCAATAGCGGCAGTGGTTGTATCAAAATTATCAGAAGATACATATTCGCCAGCACCATATCGTTTATTTAATATAAAATCTCTTGAATTCCATATTGGATTTTTTGTCCATTGCGTTGTCAAATTGCCAGTATCGGTACACACTTCGTGATCTACCGTTCTCTTATAAGCACCATCATCATCGTGCCAATAGCAATCTTCATATGTTTGTGTAACCGATGTTATTTGTAAATCAGGAACTTCTACCGGCCTACCCCTTGTTAATGTTAAAACATTCGGAGTTGAACCTTGTAGTTGTTCTGTTGCTCTGATTTTTAATGCAAGTAGTGCTGAATTTCTGTAAGCAATATTCTCATAAGTAGTTTCTGTAACAGCATTAAGATATAAATCCCCAGCCATTTTAAAAGATGTATATTCTGGCGATACTCTTGTAACCTTTATTTCATAATTGCCAGCAGTTAAGTTGCTTATTTTTTTATATTCATATACAGTGGTTTTTGATTTTCCTGAGAAACTATGTGTTCCGCCATCTGTCCAAGATGGTGCGCCAACTATTCTGTATTCTATTTTATACGAGATTGATTGTTCTAAAATATTTCCAGCATTATCCTGCTGAAATAATTGTGGAGATGTTAATTGGATTACAAATTCTTCTATATTATTTCCTGTCATCGTATATGTTACAGGGCTTCCGTTCACTATTTTTCTACCGTCAGAATAACTTGTGCTTGTATTATGAAAACCATCTATAACACTTTGGTGTCTTGTGCCAAGCCTGTAATCCCAAGAAATGTCAGCAAAACTATTATAAGTTTGACCGTTAATTAAAATATATGGCGTATCGGATGTGCTTGAGCAAACTCCTGTTTCGTCTGATTTCATTATGCCTTCAATCTGCCCTTCTCCAAGATTGATAAGCATGTGCAAATAGCTGTATGTGCCATCAGATGAGAGATACTGCATTATGAGTGCGCCACCAATCAAGAACTCGCCATATGTAATACCAATAGGGCCGTCAGGTTGGGTTACAAGCATTGGCCCATCCCATCCATATGCAGGGCTGTCTGACATCATATCGCCAGAAGCACTCGGCAATTGCATTTTAGGAGAGCTTGGTCTATATACAAAAGAATCGACTATACTGCCAACCGCATAACCTATTAATGCAGCTTGCCCAACATAAGCAGCAAAAGCCCAAGTAAAAACTATTTCTGGAGCAATAATCATAGCAATAGTAACAGCTATGACCATGCCAACAATAGCCCAAGTTCTACCCTTGCCGATTTGTGGCACAATCTTTATGGTATCAGTAGGCAGAATAACAAAGAAATTCCAATCAACAACAGGAATAGCTTTGCCGTTTACATAAACAGTTGCATATTTCCAATGCAATTCTTTTTGGCTGTATAATAGTTTACTTAAAGAAGTAAATTTATCAACATTAATTGTTCTGAGAATTTCATCATCTAATGGTGACTTATATATCGTTACTTCTGCCATCTTTTAATATCCTTAACACGATAAAAACCATATAAAGCTCTTTTCCACATTCTATCACTTACTCTTTCTATGCACACACTTTCGCCATCTGGTATGTGTAGAAATTCATTCAAATCCCAAAGCATTATTCCGATGTGGCACATTATTGGCTTTCCAATCATCCTGAAACCGACCATACAATATCTTTCTGGCTTTTCTATTTTCTCGCAGTATTGCCAAAATTCCTCTTCAATATAATTAAAATCTTTTAATCGCCATTCTTCATCATATTTATAGTCGGGAGCAATGATCTTAAATTCTTCTTTATAAAACAATTTAAACAAACCATAGCAATCTATGCCGTTAAAGCTTTCACCTTCATGCTCATATGGAATCCCAAGATATTTAACTATATCAATTTTATCGGAATGCAATTTTTCTTGTTCCTATTCCTGGGAATGCTCTAAAATTTATAACATTATCTTTTGAAGCGCAATCCGCTTTTGTATGTTTACATTTGCTATCAGTTAATGCCGTTATTGTTTCGCCCTCTACACTACTTGCAAGACAATCACTTGCATTATATTTTACTTGGCATTGATCACGCCTCATGCTTCTTAACGGCACTGTTACGTTATCTACTTGACCCCTGCTTGTAAGAGTGAAAGATGCTATTTCTTTATCGTGATCTATTACGCTACCATCTATATAGAAAGTATCTATTATACAGGCACTTGCGTTACCAATCTGGTCTTTCGGCACGGTTATTGCCTTGACCCTGTTTCTTCTTAAAGCATCATTAGATTCAAGATAAGATATTATAGTTTGATCGACTGCACCGATGTTCACATTGAGAGTCGGTGCTTTTACGCCACCATCTGTTTCTATTTCACCACGCCCTATAGGAAATGGCGTATATGTCTGCGGTGTAACTGTGCCTGGTATAAAATAATCTATAGAAGCATTATATTCTGCCCAATATTCATATAATATAGGAGATGCTTGCACCTGCACTTGAAAAAGATTAAGCATACCACCGGATTGTAGTTTGTTTTTCTCAACGTCAAAAGACGCATTAGTATCGATAGCCATTTTTTAGCCAGTTCCTTTTTGGATAAACGAAATTTCACCACTATAAAATGGGCCATAATTATCGCTATTTTCTAAATTCCATTCACCTGTTTGCTCTAATTCCAAAGCATCTTTTTCATAAAATGCTTCGTATACAGGCATTACAAACTGTTCTCCGGCAGAATATGTCATGGTAATACTTGCATTTAAAGTAACAACTCTTGTAGTAGCATTTATATTTGTGACAGTAAAAGTTTCATATCTGTATATTTCATAAGCCCCTGGATAAAATGTGCCAGTAGGACTCGCATTATGCGTAAGGGTATTGGAAGTATTTGAGCTGGCAGTAAATTCTATGCCGTTTGAATCAGCTATTTGATGATTCTGCCATTCATCTGTAGTCCATGACTGTTTGTTATCAGTAATCACATTGCCTGATACTGTGTTGTCATTACCATAATCACCAGAATTCTCCCATAAACATATTCTATTCCCGCCATCATCAGTATTTATACTTAATTTGCTGATATTGTTGAGGGTTATATAACCCTTAGTGTCTATAGCTTTTACAATCTTTGGCTCTCCCCAATGCACTATATAAAAAGATGTGACTCCGCCATCTACATCATCTGCATGGTTATCTATAATGCGATATTGTCTGTTTGACAGCTTAAAATAAGTATAAATAACCCTATGGCTTTTCTCGAATTGTTTACGGGTAGCCATAATATTCTGACCAAGCATATTACGCAGCGTTGGATGTATTGCTATTCGTTCACTAAAATCAGGCTGTACTGCAAATGGGAAATAGGTTGGCATAATTTTTATTCACCTCTATCTATTTATAACTCTTGGGTCTCTTTTGCCTCTTGCTGCGCTATAACTATTCAGAGACATATCATATATTGCCCTACCGCCCTTTTCTCTAAGGGTTTGCTCAAAGCTTGCGGCATCAATAGCCTGTATATAATTAACAGTAGTTCTTCTATCTATAATCTGTGGTTGTTTGTCTGGCAATTGACCTGTTCTATTCATTTCGTCAAGCTTGCCACGCCCAATGCTTTTTGCAGCAGAATCTTGAAGCACATACTCACCTTTTTTGAGAATACGCATAACTTCACCACCACTATGCATTCTTATGGCATCAGAAAATGATTTAAAACTGCTACCAACATTGCCATCTACAGCACCACCAGTATGCGTTAATGGAATAGTAGTACCCGCCTCCATTCCAGAAGGAGTAGGTGTCGGTGTCGTGCCACCCATACCAAATATACCTAGGGCAGCACTTCCAAGAGTTGCTGCTGCTCCAAGCCAATCAAAACCACCAGCTACCCCAGCCATTATTTGTTTGGCAGCAATATCAGCGATATGTCTCAAAATAGCATTTTTTAGAACTTTCCAATAATCATTGATAGATTTTAATTCACCTATCATGTTGTCATAGACAAGATTAGAAAAAGTGCTTTGAATATCTTGGAATGCGTCCTTAGCAAATTTTCTCATTAGCTCATAGCCATTAATCCAACCATCAACCATTTCATCAATGCCTTTTTTGAAACCGCCTACCATGTCCTTTGGATCATAAGGCAGAAAATCTTCTATTTTTAATTTTTTCCCAGATTCCTCCCATTTTTTTATTAAATCATCTATATCATCTATTAATGGTTTTAATTGATCTTTTGGTATTTTTGTTTTTAATAATGCTGTTTTAAATTTGTTAAGATCAGCTATTCGTTTTACATTATTTGCTTGTTCTTCTTCAAATTCTGTTTTTGCAAGCCATTGATTATATTCATGCTCAGTTAATCTTTCCTTCATAGCTCTTTTTTGTTGGTCAGATTGAGTTTTTCTATAAGTTTCCTCAAATCCAGCTATTTTTTCTGTAGCACCTTGGGCTGCTTTTATTTTTTTTAAGCCAAATAACGCCCATTCTTCCATTTGTTTATTTTCTTCTATTGCCGCTTTACTATTAATCTCAGCTATTTCATTATTATATTTACTTGTGACCCTTGCCAGCCCCTCCATCATATTTGCATATATTGTTTCTCTTTCTTCCCATACTATTTTTAAATCTTCTGTCAAATCTTCTTGAGCTTTATATTCTTTGCTTTCTTTTGGAAGTCTTAGGGTTGGCATTTCCTCTAATTCTTTTTTTGCTGCTAAATATTCTTTTTCAGCATTAGTTCTTTCTTCCAACCTCATCTTTAATACTTCGTTTTTACTTTTTTCAGTCATTGCAAACACAGTTAAATCTTCAGCGTAATCTTTACGAGCCTGCTCTAACGCAGATGCTTGATCATATCTTAATTCCTCAAGTTCTTTTTTCATCTTGGCAGTAAATTCAAAGCGGGGTTTTCCACTTATGATTTTTGGCCCCTTGCCGGTAAGAATTTCAAATTCTTTTCTTAATTTGGCTAATTCTTCTTTTCTTTCTTTTATTAATTTTGTGCCAGGAGTAGCATAGGGTGTAAGCTTTGCCATAAAGCTTAAAAGCTTGCTGTTTTTAATTAATTCTTCTCTTTCTTCCATTAAAGCTATTGTTGCTTCTTTGCGTGCAATCTGCTGTTCTTTTGCCGCTATTGTTCCATCTTTACGAACAGTAATCTCTTTTGTAGATAAACTTAAAAAATCTTCAAGTATAATAGTCTCCCTTAATAATAATGGTAGTAAAAAAGTATATTTTTTAGAATAATCATCTAATATTCTTAATTTTTCCTCGTTTGTTCTATTTACATCCATCATTAAAATTTGAAGCTTTCTTAAATCATCAATTTCCTCATTATTTTTATTTATAAGTTCTTCTGTCGATTCGGTTGCTGCGTCAATTGCTGCACTTACTGCCGTATAGCCCAGAACCAATAAAGAAAGTCCAGCAAAAATTGGATGTCCCTTTAAAAACATTAATGCTTTGTGGAATAAGCCTACCTTTACTGTAGCAGATGCGATTGTTAGCGTTGCCCTTGCCGTTGAAGCTGCCATCAATAATGCGCCAACTTTCCATAATGTGAATGCTCCGACAACACCTATTAATATCGGTGCAAGTACCCTAAGTGCATCAACCAATGCTTGAATTGATTTAGATGTGCCTATAATTAATGGTTCTGCAACTTTAAGCATATCAATAAGAACCGCTTGTATTTGATGCCCAGTTAATATTATCTGGTTTTTCATACCTCTCATTGAACGCTCAAACATTACCTGAATAGCGGTAGTATCTCTTAAAGCCTCAGTCATTAAATTAAAACGATCAACACCTTGTTCTAACATTACTATCAATGCTGCGGCTTCTCTACGTCTCAAACCTGTAAAAACATTTTTTAAATCGAAACCAGCTTTTGCTAATGTTTCAAGAGCTTCCATTAAAGTATGACTTGAAAGGCTTACATCTTTAAATTTAAGATCCACTTTTGCTAATTCTTTTTCTAATTTCCCAGAGCTGGAAAGAAGTTTGCTCATCACACCTCTCAACCCAGTTCCAATAGTAGATGCTTTAATACCAGCATTAGACATTACAGCCATTGTTGCAGCTAATTCTTCTATAGACATACCAACCGATCTCGCCATCGCAGCAACATAATTAAAAATTACACCCAAATCTGTAACTTCTAACTTAGAATAATTAAGTGCAGCTCCCAATATATTGCCGACTTTAGCAGCTTCTTCAGCAGATAGCTTCCATACATTTATAGCAGTTGTTAAAAACTTAACCACTTCCGTTGTGCTACCACCAGTTGCAGTAGTTACCTTAAAAACAGTTTCAAGTGCTATGGCTGAGTCTGTTGCATCCATACCAGCCTGACCAAGTATTTTTAATGCTTCGGTTGCTTCTTTTGCTCCCATTGTAGAAGAAGTGAATGCGTTCATTGCGGCAACACGCATTCGTTCAAAGCCAGCAGAGGTTGCCTGTGTAATAGCGGCAGCATCAATCAAGCCCTGATTGAAATCCATAAAAGTCTGAATGCCTTCTCTAATAGTACTAAGCACTCCAAAAATTATAGCACCAGATGCTATCCAGGCTGTTTGAGAAAGCATCATTGCTTTCATACCAGAAGCAGACCACCTTTCTTGTGCCCTTCTTGCATCACCCATTGCAGAAGTTTGTTTTCTGATTTGAAATTGAGAATGGTCAAGCCTTTTGCTCAACCTGTCGTATTGGCGTGAAGCACCAGCAGTTGCTTTCCCAGTTCTTGCTAGACCTTTTTCTAAATTACTTATTTGTTTTCTTGTATTTTTTGCGATTTTTGTATGCTCAAGAGCAGTAAAATTCATTCTCTCGAATTGTTTAGTAGTAGTGGTTGCAGAAATGCCCATCTTTTTTAATTCTGCACCAGTGCCAGCAAAGGTTTGTGTCATGCCCTTGGGAGCAGATATTTTCTTCGTAACTTTAGATATGCTTTGATTGAATTTATTTAATTCAGCTTTCGCCCTGACCATACTGTTTTTGAGCTTTGAAATATCTATTGCGTAATGTATACCGATACGATCATCAGGCATTAGATGTTACTCCTTTTCAAGCTATGTTTGGCGTGATATCTCTGGAATAAAGATATTAAATCTTTAGTCAAAAGTCTTGAATCGGCTTTTTCTGCTAAAATATCTTTTTTGATTTTATTACATTGAGCAGCCAATTTTTTCTTTTTATTCAGTCCAAATAATTTATTTTTAAAGTAAAGTTCTAATAATTCACTCTTATTAAACCAATAAAGTAGAGCCATGTTTAGAAGTGTGCATTCATCACCCTCAAGCTTCTCTGCAACTTTTTTGCGTTCTACATTTAGCTTTCTTGAAAAATAATTCCATTCATCAGAAAAACGTGAAAGCCTGTTTTTCTTACAGATTGCATACATTTCATCCACTTGTTTTATATACTTAGAAGGAGTCATTATCTTAACAACCCCCTTTTCTCTTGTATCGCAATATAATATGATTGCCACCAATCTCGATTGAAATTAGCAGTAGTGTTACAGCTATTGCAAATCTTGAGTATATTGAATGGAATACAATTCTTTTTATCATAGTCTATGTGATGCAATACCTTTCTATTGCTTTTACCAAAGCAAAATGGATTCCAGCAAAATTTATCTTTGTCTCGTTCATATATTATTTCCCGCCATTCTTTATCTTTGAAAACTGGGCAATATGACTCAAAAGAAATACCACCCTTCCAACTTGGATTTTTTTCACCTATATTCATCCCAATCATTGCTATCGACAAATTTATACGATGTTCTAGAGATAATTTTCTACCCAGACTTGCTTTTGATAGTTTTGCACGGGTTTTTTGCGATGTTGTTTTTCCTTTATTTGCTGCTGATATTTTTGCACAATGTTCAGTCTTAAGTTTTTTTCCTTTAAATGGAGGATTTAATTTTGCATAATGCCCACGAATAAACCTTACAGGCTTGCCCTTTATATACCCACGCTTATTCCTGTTCCTTGTTGCAAGGGGTGCTTTTTCCCCACATCCACATTCACAAAACATATATATCCTTTATTTATTATCGTAATAATCGAAAGGCGTTGGCATTTTTTTCTTCCTTCGTTTTGCCTCTATTTAGTTGTTTGCCAGAATCATAATCTTCATCATTTATTGACTGGATGGTTGTCATAATAAAAACTTGTGGGAAAGTAAACTTTTCTTCAACCTCATCAATGCTCATGTGTAGAGCCTCCGCAACAGAAGTGACAAGTGCGAATTCTTTCAAATAGTCGGGAAGTTCTACTCGTTTTCTTTTTTTCCCACCACTCCCCTGGTGAGTCTGTACAAAAAATTTATTACCGCTCCACCCATTTCATCTTTCCGCATTTGTCTAAAAAAGATTTCCTGCGCTTGATTAAAACCAATATTTTCTTCAATCCAATCCATAGTGATTCTTTCATCTTGAGAATGACAGATTGCATACACGGATTTAGCATATAGTTCTAATATGGCTATATAGATGTTCGACAATCCACCTTGCTCTATAAGCACTTTAACTATTTCTACCATATCTATATAGTCAGAAGTTTCACTATCTACTCCATCTACTTCTTGCTGTTTTTGAAACACACTTCTAAGTTTCTCAAAGGCAACTTTAATATCTATCTTTCCAATAAGGTCTGATACAACATCAAGAGCCATAGCCATTATCTTTTGAGTTTTAATATTACTGATTTTATACAGGAAGGTTTTGCCAGCTATCTCAAAGGTGTCTGTAGATAGCCCTGGTGTGTTTGCTTCAGCAAAGTTTTCTTGAGAAGGCTGTTCTATTTTTTCTTCAGGAAGAACAGCCTTCTCGGTTTTGATTAAAACTTTACCGTCTATAATTTTTTTATTCATTATTAAATCCCCTTTTGTTAGGTTGGATGTAACATACTAAAAATATGATTCTATATTCTTAATATTGTAATACCCATTTTTTATAGAAGTTGTAACCAGTTGAGCCATTAGAAAATGTCATACTTACGGCTTGTGCTGATAATGTTATGCCAACATCATATGGTTCTGCTGCATCTTTAAGGTCAAAATCGCCACCGGCATAGTTTCTTACTTTAGGAAGATACAAACAATGCTGTAGTTTAATAGTTCCGCTTGAAACAAGCGTATCCCAAAATAACATTACTGAACGAACCGTATCAGAACCCATGCTATCAATAAATTCAATTGCATCAACTTTCTGCACTACATCATTATCGGCAGGGTCTATAGGAAAACCAGCATCAGCAAGCGTTAAAAGACTTGCAACCCAGCTTTCTACAACCGCTATATTATAGGATGTTTCAAGCGATGCTGCTGTTGGAGAACCCAATACAACCATGTCATACTGACCCAATGCTTCACCGGATGGTGTAGATGCTGTTTCCATAATAGTTCGTCTTCGAGAACCATCAGCAAACAATGATGCCACATGAGAACCTTCAGCACCTCTACTATGTCCCCCACCCAATGTATTATAGAGCACATTGCCCATAATAAGAGCTTCAACATACGGGGTAAGATCTGCCGTGTTAAATGTAATCATAGAAGTTCTATCAATTTCCCATTGTTTTCTCGAAGTTCTTGGAACTCCTTGTTTAAATTCAAATACATCTTTTGTGACTGGAATTTTTACTGCTCTAATCGAACCAAGATCAAACCATCCTGTGCCTGGATTACTTACATCAAGAACTGCCGCAGGAATAGAAGATACATATGTGTTTTTATAAGATGTTGACATCCACAGCCTTGGTTCAACCACCTCAACAAAATCTAATGCCAAACTTGGTGCGTCTTTGGTAGTCGCCATATTAATTGCCTCCTTTTGATATTATTTTCGTAATTAATTTATTGTTTCCTAAAACTATAGGAGCTTCAATATTAGTAAAAGATTCATTCAGAATATCAGGGTTAATCGTGCCGTCTTCTTTTGTTTTTATTATAAAGTTGCCTTTTAATCCTTTCCATAAAATTGGTCTGAAATAATCTATTAAAAGAGTTAATTGCTTGGTTTTATTGGCAGTATTTAATCCAAAACTCTTATCTATAATTCCGCCATTTATGTTTCCATGCGTGATAGCCTTTATTTGACCGCCTAAATTATCGTTGCCAGGGCATCGTATTTCTACAGTTGCAACAATATTATTATTAACAAGAATTTCAAAGTAGCTCTTTAAAAACTGTAAACTACTTTCAACTTCTTTAGTTTTGCATTCGTGCCTATTGCAATGTTTTCTGCCATTATTATATGCGTCATATTTATTTTTACACCACCTGCATGTTATTTTAGGCATATTTTAAACTCCTATCAGTTTTAACAGTGCCAAAAATATCGACAGTACTGCTCGATATTCCAGTTTTATAAGCTGGTGCTGGATTCATTATCCTTACTGCATCAATATATATATCACCGATAATATCACCCGTTGTTTTATCATAAAATGTGATATTTCTCTTGTTGTCTGATGGGCTGTCAAAAATATTAAACACATCTGATACTAATTCTATTAAATCAGTGCCATCTTCATCATTTCTTGCGACACATATAACTGAAGGATTAATTCTTGTGAATAAATCAGCATTGTATAGGCCAGTATAAAATATCAGCCATTGATCGAAATCGCTTGGGTCTGGCATGGCTGTGGGATTATAGAAGATTTTCTTTGTTGCAAGCTGTGTCCTTAAATATCTTCTAAAGCTCCAATGAATGTTTGATATATATCTTGTTTCAGTTCGCATTTCTTTAATAATATTATTGCTATTTATGCTGTAAATTCAATTATATTAGCCATAAACTTTTCTGATTGCATTTTTGACAACCATTTTAAATAATAAATATTCTTCACTGTTCTTTTTTAATCTTCTCTGTTGCACTCCAGTAACAACGCTAAATAAATTAGCCGCTGGCTTGAAAAGCGGTCTTGGCGAAGCAAGGTAAGAACCATATTCATTATTGTGTGCCCTGTCAAAAGCTTGTGAATCATTCTTCCGCCTTATTCCAGTAAATATATGGATAAAAAGTAGTGTTTTCTGAATAATGTTCGTATGAATAGCCCTAAATATCCCACCTGTTTCAATCCAGAATTTGTCTTGATTAGATTTCTTCATTGACTGCCACTTTTTACTTAGCGGAAGCCATTGATCGCTTACCCATGCAGGTTTAGATGTCACACCTATTCCAGATTTGACTTTAGCACTATATTTTTCACCAGCTCTTTTTGATGCCACAAAAGATTGCTGAGAAACGACAGATAGTAATCTATCAAGTCTTTTGAATTCTCTAGCTGTATCGGTTTTACTTACTGAAACTTTCATTTAATATTCCAAACTTCTGGATCTGACGAAATTCGTCTAAGTCGATAATTCGTTCCACACTTCGGACAAGGCTTCTTACTGATCATTCTGCTAATTGGTTTGCCTGCATATTTGGAGTGAGATCTGAAAACAGCTCCACAATGGCATTCAATTGTATTCTCTGGATCACCATCAAACACAGACCAGTCTATTTCGTGTTTTATTATATCAGCCGTATATCTTACATTCAACTATCTATCATCCTTTATAACTCTCGCCATATATGCCTGTAACTCATAACTGTAGCCATCAACGCCCTCTAATTTCCATTCACTTCCACCGATAGTTGCAAATCTATCACCAGCTATAGGAGTATGGCTTGCATTTACAGAATATGGCATAAATATAAAAAATTCTGGTGTTTCTATATCACCAATAGTTCTATCAGTTTGCTCACGCAAATAAATCTTCTCAAAATTAACATATACAGATGTTTTTTTTGTAACCCAACCCCAATCAGTTCCTTCTGTACCCGTAGGAACATCCCATATATCTTTTGATGCATTAGATGGGTTAATGTAATGCTGTAAGCTTCCAGAAGCGTTTACTTGCCTTAAATAAGTCTTTTTATAAACATCATTGCCGATCAAATCCTGCTTATCTATTTTAAGAGGAACGTATCTATTATCGTTAGAAGCATTTCTTACTATAAAACCATCATTGATAGTCGCATTATAAGACGTAAAAAGCACAAATTCAGATCTTGGCAGATCAGCATTTGCATTAGCCTTTAACATAAAGCCCTTGAATGTATCATCGTCTGATTCAAAATCAGAGCCATGCTTTGCAATGTGAGATTTTACTATGCCTCTTGCTCCTGAAAAACTCATAGATATTAACCTTCTTTGATGTCGCCATCGTCATCTACATAATAATCATACGCATTAAAAGTATCGCTCTTGCCTACTATTTCTCTTTCTGGATAACCACCAGTATGCACAACGCCCACTATGGAAAGTTGTTTTTCAAATAATTTTTGCATACTGTCTTTAAATTCGGCTATAGATATGTTTTTATTCTTTATAACGACTTCGGCTATTCTGATTTCATTAACTAAAAGACTTTGAGCAATGGGAGCTTCGATAATGTTCATACAAACCATTAAAATAACACACGATCTTAACGCTTCTTCTTTGATTGCATTGTCGCCATTTAAAATATCAATCCAATTGTTCACATATATGCTAACAACCTCTCTCTCTGCTGTGCCAAGAACAATATCTGATTTTAAAAAATCATCAGATAAATCAGCAGAAGTAACGTCAAGAATGTTTCTTACTTCTGTGAAATAGTCAGCATCGCTATCAATGTCTATAATACGTTTAATGCCCATAATTATACTCCTGCTGCTAATTTTTCAGCCCCATTATAATAAAGATGCAATCCGTCAGACTCCATCCAAAATAAGCCGTTTTCTAAACTTGCAGCCGATTATCTAAATTCTTCCCAAGTGAACGCCGCAGAACAATTAGCGTCTGTCCCCGCCATTCTAGTCATTACTATACTCAAAATATCCCCTGAATTACCTGCTATGTTTTGGGACATAAACAACTTTGCCAGCAAGCCCCTTCTATCTATTCCTGCTTCTTTCTTGTCCTTTGCCCCCGTAAGAAAACCGCTATCAATAACATGTCCGCCACTTATTGCGGTACCGGCAATGTCGAATTCAACTGCGCTATTCGTAGCGTCTACCGCATTAAATGAAGCATTGGTCAGTCCACCGTTTAAAATTACCTGATAAAATATATTCTGATCAAAGGAGTATATCTCGTAACTTAATGGCTCAATTAAAGTCCTGTTGGTGATACTATTAAAAGTGCTTGCCATCCTAATAGAAAGAATAGGCAGCGGCGTGGTAGATACTGTCCTTTCGGTAATACCATTACTTACTGAACTTGGAATACCTAAAGGATTAAATCCCCCCTCGCTTGCTATCGCAGCGCAAGTTAAATCGAATGTAGTAGTTCCTGCGGCTGTATCTGTATTAAAAATCTCTGCCCTAAAAGGAAGATCGCCTGTTACGGAAAAAGGTACGGCTTCGGTATTAGCAAATTTTATCTGGTGAACATAAGTTATCTGCCCACCAAAATCAAACCCATAACGGATACGTCCTGCACCCAACCATTGAAAGTCTATAACATAAATATTATCTTTGGTTTCATCAAGAGTTACCCCGCTTTTTCCAGAACCATCTAAAACATCTAAGTTCCATGAAGATTGATTAACCGCATTGTCTACTACCGAACCTGATGTTTTTGTTCGTCTTACAATTTTCAAATTAGAGCCGTCTTGCTCAAAGAAAAAACCATCATCAGCGTCAAATAAACCTATTCTTTTTCTAACATCAGCGGTTTTGGAACCCAAAATACAAGTCCATACTACGAATTGACTCTTGCCTGGTTGATAGCGGAAATACTCTTTTGTCTGAAAGATAACCCCATGAGTATCAGTAGTTCCGCCTGTTGTTAATCTCGCCGCAGAAGAATCAGGGACGTGGGTCACACCACCACCACCCGTTACGCTATCTTCAAAGAATAGAGGCTGAAGGTCATAATTGAACTGCATGTCAAAGACGTTGAATGGTTGACTTACCCTGAATCTTCCAAAAGCATCGAGAGCGTTACTGTCTTGAGTTCCAATATTTACATTCTGGATGTGGCTCATATTTCCTCCTTAAATTACGTGCCAGTTTGAACCATCCGACACTATGGAAAAACTCTCAAATTGTGCGATTATATCAGGCGTTAGATCGCCGTCAATCGTTTCTGTGCTATCAGGGTTAAGAGTTACAAGTCCTACTCCTGCATCTATCTTTTTAATATGGTAGATTTTACCAATTAAGCCCGACACTGCTGAAAAACTGATAGTCCTTGTCGTTCCCCCAGTGCTTACTAAAATCACATCGTCAGTTGGTAATGCTGTATAGTCTGTATTGGTTTGTGTCGTTACGTTACCAGAATATCCTTTAGCTCCGTGAGTACCTGCTGTGATATGGTTGCCATCTTTATCTACATATAATAAATCACCCCCACTGCCACCATTCCTATTTATTTCAAAAGCATTGACGTTCTGCGAGGCATCAAGTTCTATTATCTGACCCACCATGCTTGATGCAGGAGAAACATATAAGTTTGTAAAAGAGCCAGATGCGTTTACATTTAATGCACCACCGATTGCAAGAGTGCCATCTATTGAAGCATTCTTATCTACTAAAAGACTGCCAGTTATTGTAGTAAGCCCACCGACATTTAATGTTCCGTCAATAGATGCGTTCTTATCTACAAGTAAACTACCAGTGAGTGTAGTTAAACCACCCACGTTCAGTGTTCCATCTATTGATGCGTTCTTGTCAACAAGCAAAGAACCTGTTAGTGTAGTATTTCCTCCGACAGCCATATTGCCATCTATCGAAGCGTTTCTGTTAACCAATAATGAGCCAGCAAGGTTGACATTGCCATCTAACGAAGCTGTTGACTTTGCGTGTAATGTGCTTTCTAAAGTTGTTGTGCCACCGATATTTAGAGTACCATCAACTGAAGCATTTTTGTCGACAAGTAGTGAGCCATTGATGTTTGTATTACCAGTTACGTTTAATGAACCATCAATTGATGCAGTGGATTTTGCCCATAATGTGCTTGCCGAAATAACCTTACCATCAATAGATGCTGTAGATTTTCCGTGTATTGTTTCTGATATTGTAAGATCACCAGATGCAGTTGTAATACCGACAAATTTATGCTCGTCTGTAGCTTCATCGCCAAATACATTATCACCTTTGTGAAGTGTAGTTCCTGTGATAATCATAGAACCGCCAACGAATAAATCACCACCCACAGAAATGTTGCCAACGAAAGATGCAGTTGACTTAATTATAAAACTACCTTCAGGTGATGCTACAAGGTTTGTAGTGGGATGTAGAATAAGCTGAGTAGTGGGTTGTATCTCAAGAGAACCTTCTCCAGTAATCTCTGCTGTTACATGAAAAAAGTGATATCGTTTCGATCTTGTGAATGATGGTTGTGACATTATTTTTTATCTTTACTCCAAATTTTTGATATCTGTTGTGGGCCAAAATAGATAGCAGCGATCCCACCAACAATAACAGTTAATATTCCAGCAACTTCAAAAATAAACTTCGCATATTCTTTATCAAAACCATATACAGCAACAGCCATTAATATTAGAGAGAGATAAGTCTTGAACACCATTTTTGCAAGCTCTCGTCTTGCTTTGCTCTGTTCTGTGTTTTCATTTGCTACAACTTCCCAAAATTTAAGCAGGGTCTCGGTCCCCTTTTGCCGTGCATCTGCTTTTTCTTCTTTTGTAAACCATAGCTTATCAAGTCCTGACATGATTCCATCTGCAACTTTTGCTCCAACATCAACAGCTTTATCTATAGTTTTTGGTGCTGAAAACAATGCTTTTATTCCAGTAAAGAGTCCCATTATCCAACCTCCCCTTTTATCCCACATGTAATTGCTTTCGCCAGCCTTAATTGATTTTCTGGTTCTTTCAAAAATCGTCTTGTTTCAGGATTAGATAGAAATTCACACTCAATCAGAACCGCTGGCATTTTTGTCTCTCGTAGAACTTCAAAATTTGACTCTTTTATTCCTCTGTCTCTATGGGTAGGAAATTTCTTAAACAAGGCTTTGCTTATAGTATTAGCTGTATTTCTTGAAGTGTCTGAGCAGTTAGGGCTTACATGAACTGTCATACCACTTGCAGTTTTCTCGTGAAAAGCATCACAATGAATGGAAACAAACAGATCGACTCCCATTTCATTAGCAAAGAGAACACGCTTTTTAAGCGAGATTTCCACGTCTCTTTCACGAGTCATAATTACCCTATACCCATTTTTGAGTTCACAACGCAAAAGATAGGCTATTGAAAGATTTGTATCATCTTCTTCAACAAAACCATAAACAGCACCATTGTCATTTGGCCCTCCATGCCCAGAATCAAGCATTATTACTTCTATGTTTTTCCCCATTTTCATTTTCCTTTAAGTCAACCAAACGAAGTCTCAATATCTCATACCGATATATAAGTTTTGAAATTGCACGACTGACATCTTTATTAGATTGAATTTGTTCAGATATAAGCCTTGCGTCTTCCGATAAAGATTCCGATTGTTCATGCAGTTCATCATGGCTTATCGAAGACCCCATCGCATTATCCACTAAATGCTTTAACAACACCAAATACTAAAAGTGCGAATACCATTACAACGCCACCACCAACAGATGCATGGAATTTAAGACTATTAGGTGTTGGCATATTTGAAATACGCTGTTGAAGCAGAGCTACTTCTGTAACAAGCCCACCTTCTTTATCATTACCATTGAGAATTTTAAAAATCTTTTCAACCAAGCTTTCAATTTTGATTAGTCTCTCATTGTCAGCCATTGTTCCTCGCTTTCGATTCTATTGCTTATATAGTGCTTACGCCATTTTTTGTTTTAAAGGCTTTTTAAAAAGATTAATTCCTACGTGTGAACCCCCGTGCTATCTGTTATTGTCCAGCCATTTGCAACAAGTGCGTCTCTCGCTGCTTCTGCTGCACCGCCTAATGTCAAAACACTATTACCAGCATGAAAGGTTACGTTTGGTTTTTCTGTCTGTCCTTCCCATCCAATAATAAGCGCATCGTAATTGGCTGTGGAGAGAGTAACACCAAGAAACATACTGGATGCATTTGTTAAATCTGCTATGTCCCATCCGCCAAGGTCTTGGTCGAAAGATATTGCTCCTCTAAATGTTTCAACTGTATTTTCAAGAAGTGTCGTAGTCCAACCACTTAAATCTTGATTAAAAGACGTTGCATCTCGAAACATATTCTGCATAGTTGTAGCAGAAGATACAACCCAAGAACTTATATCCTGATTAAATGGTGTAAAACGAAGCATAAAACTGAAATTTGCTACATTGCTAACATCCCATCCACTTATGTCTTGGTCAAAAGCTGTTGCCTCTCTAAACATACTGCCCATGTTTGTAACAGAACTTGTATCCCAAGAACTTATATCTTGATTAAATAATGTACATTGATAAAACATACTTAACATGCTTGTTACAGAAGATACATCCCAATCATTCATTGATGGAACAGTTGTTAGAGCGGGACAAGCTCTAAGTGCGCTTGACATGCTTGTAGTATTTGTTAAATCAAGGACATCCGTAGCAGTTATAGTAAGATTAGAACAACCTCTGAAATAACTCTCGTTATTACCAAGATTTAAACAGCCCCAGGCCTGAATTTCTCGTATTAAATCTTTATCGCCAGCATTAGCAAATCGCCAGCCAGTGATAGTGCCTACGATACGAACCGTGAAAGTTCCTGCGCCAGTATAACTATGGTTGGCTGCGGCATCATCATAAGCCATGATAGTGTCTGAATTACCATCACCCCAATCAACAGCAAAATTGTAAGTACCTCCGCTATATATCGGTAGCTGGAATGTGTCTGCACCGGCAGTAGTTACGGTGAATTGAAATGCGTCCACAATATCAATTCTTACTGGATTATCCCACCCGCTTATTTTATTATTATCCCAGCCGGTAAAATAAATATCTGATGTGCTAGTTGTTGGACTATCATCCCATCCCATTTCATTATTCCTTAATTATTATTTTGAGATAATTAAATTCATATCAAGTATAACAGGGCTTGCATTGTTTTCATTAGCTTTAAATTTTAGCCATTCTGACCCCATTATCGAACATCTATATCTATCTCTGCTAGCAGTATTTATACTTGATAAAAACGATGCACATATTCTTGATGCATTAGACGGAGTATAAAATGTATCTTCTGGAGTATCGCCAACCTGATAGGTAATCGAAATTGTACCACCACCCGATGCTGTAATATCTGCCCAAAACATAGTTTCAGGGCCGCACTTGCCAAGATTTATTGGCGTTGCCAATACGGTGCTTGCGTTTTTTTCTATTGATCTGCTTGAAAAAACAGGTATTGATTCTGTTAATTTCATATTACTATCCTCCTTATGTCTTAACCGCTCAAATCATATAAAACGGCAGCATTTACAGTAGCACTTCTGTTAGCCAGTCTTATATCACTAATACTGCCAGTCATATAAAAAACTCCGTTATTATAAATATCAAGAGATGCCGTTGTATCTCCATATACGGTTACATTAATCTGATTATCTGTCTCTAAATAAAAACTTTTTGCAGATACTAAACCAGTCGGCATTATGGAAATATCAGAATCCCCCGATGCCACGATTATTTTATTATTACCATATTCTGTAACAGTTTTTGTAACGGAAATTCGCTCAGTTAGTGTAACTTCTTCATCATCATATCTTTTTAAATAGCCTGAAAATCTTGTAGTAATAGCCATGTTAAGCCTCTTGTTTTATAAATTACTTAAAAATTTATCCAAAACTCCAATGTGTTTTTCCATCGAGAGTGTTGGTCTTAATTTATCAACATTGTTTTTTACTCTTTGATATTCTTTTTCTAATATTTCTGGTGTAATATCTTCAAGTTTATCAAAGACTAAACCGACTTCATGTTCTTTAACATATTTTGCTGTAGCAGGCGCACCGAATACAATAATTGGAAGCCCACATGCTAAATACTCTTGCTCTTTGTTAGTCCTTGTAAGGTTGACTTGCAATTGAGACAAGTCGCCATTATTGAATACGCAGAGTCCATATCGTTTTAATGTAAGTTTTTCCATAAGCTTCGGGTAGACCTCTGGGGTATATATGTATGCTCCCAAATTTGTGTATGTCCTACTTGCATCTGCATTTCCAAAAAAACAGTGTAGTTCGTGTCCTTGGCTAACAAGCTGTTGAAACAATGGATACATGTGTCTATATTTAAACTGATTGTCTTTATATGGTGGCGATTGTGCTCCACCTTGATACACCAAGCCTCTTCTTTGAGATGATGATGGTAATTTTTTATCAATAAATTCCTGACTGCAATAATGCTCTAAAACAACAGAGGGCTTATCTTTTAATTGGTCTTTATGCAAATCGCATATAAAATCCTGCATTTCTTTTGATACAAAGATTATGCCGTTGCAATTTGATAGAGCCTTAAATTCATCAAGTGGTATAATTCCTTGTCTTACGCTATCTAAATCATGTGCATCTAATACTATTTTTGCGTCAGGGCGGACTTCTCGTATTAAATTTAATTGATAATTGGGCTCGTTCGCATGAATCCAGACATCCGCATCAATATCTCTTATAAGATTTTTTAATTGCGTTTTATTATGGTAAAATGAGTATTTATCCGCAAACTGAGTTCCATATGAAACTTGATTTGAAATCATATGTATTTCATAGCGACCAGTAGCTATCAATGCTCTACTAATCTTAATAGTTCTTATGCACGCATGTTGACTTGTATAACATATCCTTATCTTTTTATCTGACATTTAAATAGCTCCCTTTTTATTTAGGTTGAGTATATTAATTAACATTTAGCTTCCCCGATTATTTCAGCCATGCCTTTAACTTAGTTCATCTTGCGATATCAGACGGTGCTATGCCATATTTTGCAGCAACTTGTTGAACACTTGCGCCATCCTCTAACATTTTAAGTGCTTCTTTTTTTAGAGCATCTGACAAGCCGCTTATTGTGTACTTAATTTTTGATTTTGGTTTTTCTTTTGTAATTATATCTGTAAATGGTTTTACAACAACTCTATCAGAATGAATCCCTGCTGTTGTTTCTTCCAAACTTCCGTCATCAACCTTATTGTCAAGACTAGCGGTAACTATTTTTTTTCTATCTTTTTTTAATTTCACCATTAATAACCTCCGATATCGCTAATAAACTTTTCTTTACGACCTTATCCCATGTATAGTTCTCTAAGACTTTTTTATAACCAGACTGCGCTATATTATTTCTTGTATCTATATTCTCCATAAGAAATTTTATCCTTTTCACTAAAGATTCATTATCTTTAAACCAAACTAAATCTTTAAAGTTTGTAAAATAATTCTCAAGTCCTTCGCTATATTCTGTAAGCACACAAGCACCAGTCGCCATGTAGCGTAAAATTCTATCACTGAAACTATCTATATCCGCATCTGTATTGTTTATAGCCAAGCATATTTTCGCTCCAGCACAGACTTTATTAAATGCATCGCCTGTTAGATATGCTCCATATCCATCTCCGTAGACTCCTATAGAATAACCCAAATCTTTTATTCTGCCTATAATTTCATCTCTCTTTGGAGATTTAGTGCCTATAAAAACAAAATCGTTATATTTCTTTTCAACTTCTATTGGCTTAAATTCTTCTGGGTCGATACCCTGGATTATATGGTAGATAGGCTTAGTAACACCACCTGCCTTGAGAGCCTTTTTCATAGCGATTGTTGTAACTATAGTGATATCACAAGCTTGCGCTTTATTATAAAACTCAGAATTTTTTAAATGCGTAATTGCATCCATCATATAAAATATCGTAATGCAATTTTTTGATGCTTCTTTTATAATAGATTCAGATATACCATTGCATTTGCAAAATATCATTAAATCAGAAATTTTTGATTCAGATATTATTTTATTATACAAAATATTTATTCCACGATTTTTAATTATAGTACGATAATTGATTTTATTAACATTCATATTGATATCCATACCTCTTGTTTAAGATTAGTTGATACCATTCATAGTGCCACTCCCTATTATGGTTCGCAGAGGAGTTGCATCCATTGCAGAGAGAAATAAGATTATCAAATCCACATAACATTTTATTGTAATTAATATGATGAACAACCATTTTCTTGCTTTTTTTATTACATAATGGGTTTAAGCATTTATAATTATCTCGTTCCAATATATATTTTTTTAACTCTTTGCCTTCGGCTAAATTCCAAATATTACAGTATGGAATTGACGATAATCCACCACGCCAAGCTTTACTATTTTCTCCTCTCTTATGTTTGCTTATCCATTTAGAAAGGCATTTTTTAGAACAAAAGATGCCTTTTTTTCTTGATATTTTCTTATTTTAAATGCCGAATTGCATTCTTTACAAAAAAGTGTCACCAAACCACCCTTCCAATTAGCATTGTTATAATTATATTGAATTTTACTTCTCCATACTCCTTGACAATTTCTAGAACAAAATCTAGAATTATCTCTCAAATTAAAAAATGGCTCATCACATATTTCGCATTTTCCTATCGTATACCAAGCATTATCCCTGTTTCTTTTAATAAAACGATTGCCAGTTGAACTCAATTCTATTTTATCGCAATTTTCATAGTTTAATTTCATTATATTTTCTCAAACGCTTTCGCAAACGGGATATTTGTGCTGCCTTCAACATCAAAAACTCCAACCATTCCTATGCTTTTTATGTCTTTAAAATCTTTAACCTTTGAACTATTATTAATTGTAATAGGTTTTTTGTGTAATAGTTCATCCATTACAATACTTATTTCGTCATATAGTATAGTTGGCGGGTCATTATATTTGTCGGCAGGAGTTTCTAAGAATATTACTGGGGTTTTTAATGGATTGTCATCATGTGCATGTCTTTGCTGTTCGTGCCCATAGACAAAACTTGTGCATCCGCATTGAACGCTCAGATGTGTTGGGCCACCTTGAGAGCTGATTGATAACATTGCTTTGTTTAAAAAAGCTATTGTTATATCAAGGCTAATTGCTGAATCTACATCGGTTAAATCAATTACATCTTTATACTTATCTCTAATATTAGTTAAGCAATTACCGCCTTTAGTTCCGCCTATAACGAAAGTAACTCTATCGCTATATTTAGAATATAACATTTTAAATAAGTCTTCCCAATTAGAACGAGACCAATTTCTTGGAGGTAAACCCCCACCCAATGCTTCGATAGGAAGTGGTCTGTTGTTTGTAATATCTAAAAACATTTTTCTTCCCACAGCCCTTGCAAAGAGTATCACGCATGGTTTATTGTTATGCTTTGCTATTAAATCATTATAATGTTTATTGGCTGAATCAGATGCTTTAAGCTTATCAAAAACAACTTGATTCATTTCCCTTAATATTTTATTAAAGCCCCTTGGGGTTCTTTGTTCTATTATTTCAGAAAATTTATTATTATAAGTTCCTCTAAAATGCTTTAAAAGATTACCATAAACATTTTCTGGGCAAAGTGCTTCAAAACAATCAAGTTCATATTTATTTTCAAGAAACCATTTCGGCAATGATAAAAACTCATTTGCTATGCCATAATATAATGGATGTCTGCCAGGATAAGATGCTACCACAAGATGTTTTCCCTTGTAATGATTTCTGAGCCATCTTACATGTGGCATCCAGTGTGTTAATTCCCATCCAAATTCACCCAAGAATGGGCCACAAAACACTATGCTATTTGATGTTAAACTATCATCTTGCATTAAATTCTTCCCCCTTTAAATTTTAGGTTAGGTAAGATTATTATTATTGTCTCTGCATCGTATCTACATAAACATCAACAGCACCAGCATTAATACTTGCCATAAAGCATAGATCGACTGAAGATGAAAAGTTTGCATAAATGCTTGCAGCGGATGTATATGTTTTAGCGTATCTTGTGTTTGAAGCATTCCATAAGTATGCACCAACATCTCCACCAAGACCATCTTGCGTTTCTGAAATCCATCCAGACGTAGAAGAACCGCAAAGATGAGGTAATTTATAACCATCAAGATCGTCAATATCACCAATACTGATTTTGATAAGTGTCGCAGTAGCTCCGAACATAAAACCAGCGGTTACATTAGCAACGGCATCGTAAATCATATCGCCAGGTGATGCAGTAAATAAATATATCGCCTGATTAACAGAAGCATCTACTAAATCATCAGAATCTATAGTAGTTTTTCTGGAGTGTAATACATTTCCACCCTGAACACCTGTAAGTATATTATCCTTTAAATCAGTAGTTCCACCTACAGCTAATGTTCCATCAATGGAAGCGTTCTTATCAACTAAGAGTGAACCAGTAATCGTTGTCAGCCCACCTACATTCAATGTACCGTCAATCGAAGCGTTCTTATCAACTAATACACTTCCTGTAATGGTAGTTAAACCGCCAACATTCAAGCTACCATCAATAGATGCATTCTTGTCGACTAAGATAGAACCCGTAATGGTTGTCAATCCACCTACATCCAGAGTGCCGTCAATGGATGCATTTTTATCGACAAGCAACGAACCTGTAATTGTAATTAAGCCACCTACATTAAGATCGCCATCGACAGAGGCGTTCTTGTCTACAAGTAAAGAGCCTGTAAGCGTGGTGTTTCCACCCACTGCTAAGTTGCCATCAACCGATGCATTCTTATCTACAAGTAAACTGCCAGTGATGGTAGTCAGCCCACCAACATTCAGCGTTCCGTTTATAGAGGCGTTTTTGTCGACCAAAATACTTCCTGTAACGCTTTCATTTCCGGTTACAGTAAGATTTCCGCCCAATGAAGCATTGCCAGTTACAGTAAGAGTGCCGTCTACAGAGGCATTCGTTTTTACATGTAAATCTGTATTGACAATCAAATCGCCGGAAGCGGTAGTAGAGCCGTGAAACTTATGTGAGTCTCCTGCCTCATCTCCAAATATACTATCGCCCTTATGTAAAACTGAAGATGTAACAATCATCGAGCCATTAACAAATAGATTGCCACCAATAGATAGGTCACCAACAAAAGACGCAGTAGTTCTTATAATAAAACTGCCTTCTGGTGATGCTACAAGGTCGGTTGTTGGATGTAGAATTAAACTGGTAGTGGGTTCAACATTAATAGAACCACCAGCAGTAATTTCTAGAGAAGTGTGAAAAAAGTGGTATCGTTTTGATCTTGATAAACTTGGTTGTCCAGCCATTGTCTCCCTCCTTTAAGTTTAGGGGTTTAAATCTCTTATCAATCTAAGGAAATCAGGACTCACCTTCTTTACTTTTGTGATGTCTGCAATATCCATTTTTAACTAATTTTGTATTTTTACATGGATTGCCATCAGCCTTTATTCCTTTGCATTTTGGTGCAGTAGAATTATATTTTTTAGATTTAGTTTTTTTCTTTTTATTTTTCTTTCGTTTCCGTTTCTTTGTTTCCTTTTTTACAACTTTACCTGATTCCTTTTGTTTCTTTGTTTTTGGAATATTGAATTTTCTAAATAATATCTCATTGTCAGTTTTAATATCTTCAATAATTACTTTTTTTTCTTCTTTAACAATTGAACAAATTATTGTCTCAAATAGTATGCTTTTATTTTTACACCATTTCTTAACTGAATCTGGAGCTTCATCATAAAGCCATTGCTGACCTTGAGGAAAACCAGGCAGTTCAACATTCATTCTGATAAATTTTCTTTTTGTCTTGCTCTTACTCATTTCAAATACCCCTTTTTTAAAGGTTATATTGCGTAGAGAAGCGATTTTTTTTATACACTTCTCTACACTATTTTAAGGTTTTTGAGCATCTTAGAATATTTCTAATGTAGCCCATCCACCAGGTCCCCAAACCATCGGACCTGTTCTTGTAAATGTTCCTGCTGTAATTCCCCAATTAGGCTTTTTGACAAACTCCTGAGAATAAACATGCACACCAGGAGAAAGCGGATCATCAGGGCTTGTCTGACATGGTAATGAAGCAAAACGCTGTCTGTCGGTACGAGTTGTTTTGAAAATCAACTTGTCATCATCAACAAACCTTTTATTGTAAACAATAAAATCACCTGCCCGCATTGACACATCTGAAAGATCTGATGCAGCAAAAGTCAGCGTATTGGTTGTTTTGTCAGTAATTGTTACAAGCCTTTCAACACCGTCAGCCGTATGGAACATAGTTTTTAAACTAACAGTTCCGTCAGCACCAGGTAGAGGAGCATCATTATCAACAACAACAGTAGTAGAACTATTCTTAACTGTCGGAGTTTTAACAATCATGCGTTCAGCATAAGTTCTATCATCTACTACAAACTTAATGTCTCCACCAACAACTTTATTCAACGTGGTAGCAGCAGCTTCAGTAGCCAACATCATTCTTGACAATTCAGGATTCTTTTCAATCCACGAAGTTGTCTCATCTGCATCAATTAAGCGTTGAGCAGCTAATGTTGACATCCAGATTGCAGATACTTGCACACCTAAAGTCTGTGCTAAATAAAGCACCATCTCGTTGATGTCTTTTATCGGTGTAGCACTGGCTGCTGTAGCCCATGTTCCACCAGTTGTCCAACCACCGAAAGAAACCGTGCCAGGACTAACAGCATTTAATCTATAGTGAGGTTCAAGAATTAAATTGCTTGAGCCAGGGCCAGGATAATAATAATCAATACCATCTCCAACGATATGAAAAGTTCCTGCACCTATTAAAGCACCACAGAAAGCTTCTTTAAAAGTATCAAACCTATGTTTCTGGTGAGACATAGCTTGACGCATCATGTCTTCTCCCCAAAGATTAGGAGTAGTACCATCTGCTTTATATGGTTTTGTCGGATCTTTAACTTGTAGTAAATCCTTGCTCTCAAATCGAGAATATTCCCCAAAATAACCTGCTGAAAAACTTTTGTAAAATCCGCCAGGGATACCAACAGGCATAGGGTCAGCTCCAAGAGAGGTTGGAGGGGTCATACCCCAAAAGTTATGTTGAAAAAACGCAATTGCTTCATCGGTAGTGTATGCTTCATCTGGAAAAAATGCTTGCTGCACTTTTGTAGAATCAGGATACTGCGGTGCAATTACATCATAAATACCTTTTATTACATTCGGACTAAAAATTCTATTTTGAATATAATGAGAACTTCCTTCAGCCATCTTTATTCACCTCCTTAAAATTAACCTTTATATATAGCCTCGAAATTAAATCGAGTATTGTTTATAAATCTTCCGCAAACTGCAAGATAAGGACTCGCATCATCCGTGTTAAGATAATCAAACCCATTAATATAGTTTTGATCAATTCTACCATCATAAGAATACACAGCAGATTCAACCAGATAACCACCCTCGCCAGCAGTGCCGGTAATGGAGTCTTCAAAATTAAATTCCTGCTCCATAATAACGACTGTATCAGATTCCTGGTACGATTCAATAGCTTCACTGGAAGTTGTTGAAGGGGCAACCAATACTAGAATATCGCCAGTACCCAAAACACCCTCTTGCGGAGTATCTGTAGGTGTGTCGGTTAAAGTAACCAAGACAAATCCAGTTCCGTTAGTTCCGCTGTCTTTTACTCCAACTGATGCGATTGTAAGACTATCAGTGCCAAGTGACACTGTAGCGAAATCGTCACTACCGCTTAATCCATTCCAATACAGATCTGCTTTAAGTACTGATACATCCAGAATTAAGACCTCATCGCCAGCCCTGAAATAATCAACCCAGACATTATCAATATCCAGAAGTAATTTAGAACCACTTTGATCCCTAATAGGAATCTCTGGAATATAAGGCATATACTTCCAAGGATTTGAAGTTTTATCACTCGGTGCCCAAAGACTAAATGCTGGTATCTTTCCCCTGTTATAAGAATTATCAACAGTAATTGAAACACGTTTAGCTTTACCGTTATCCATGAATGGATTTATTACTGCGCTTTCTCCACCCAATCTAACAGCTCCTCTTGATGTCATACTCATATCTTTCTCACCTCCTAATTATTGTTTTATCTAATTGGAATTACGTTGCCTTGGCCAATACTTTTACCAAGATCGTAATCTTTTTTATCTTTTATTTCTATAGAATCTTCTTCGATAGAAGAATCTATGTCCAATTCGCCTGTTTTGAGCATTTTGTTTCTCTGCTTAATAAGATCATCTTTAAGCATTTTAAGAGAATCAAAATCATCACTCATTGCAGAAATCTGCTTGGCTAACAATTCTTTATTAAAATCATCACCCTTAACCTGAACGCTGATTTTCTCAATTTCAACCTTAATATCTTCAACCGCTTTCTTGCCGACTTCGACATGTTTTAAAGCAGATTTAATTTCGGCTTTCAGATCTGCGACCTCATCGGCTGTCGTGCTTTCAGTTTCGATCATTATCTCAATTTTAGCTTCAAGCTCAATAATCTTATCTTCTAAATCTTTTGTTTCATCTTTAGTTTTTAAAGCGGATACCTCATCCGTTTTGGTCTTGAGTTCTTTTTTAAGCCCTTCAATCTCTAATTTTAATTTATCATCATCTGACATATTCGTGCCACCTCCTTTAGTTTTTGTATTGTTTTTAACAAATTGTTTCTCTCCATTTATTACGCTATTGAAATATTCTAAAGCTTCTTTTTCAGACATAATATCGTCTATAAGTCTGTTTTCTAAAGCCTGCTTGCCTATAAAAATTTTACCCTCAGCCATATTTTTGAGAACATATCCGACATTTTCACCCCTGAATTCAGCTATAGAATTAACAAATACACTATATAAATAATCTAACTTATCTTGAATATATGCTTCATCCTTTTTGGAAAGCGGTTCATATTGATTGCCGATGCGTTTGTATTTACCAGAAGAAAACATGGTAACTTTTACGCCTTCTTTTTTAAGCTGTTCAGTATTTTCAACGTGTGAGGAAATAACTCCTATCGAACCAACCTGAGCTGTAGTGTTAGACGCTACTACATGACTTGCTGCGCTTCCTATCCAATATGCTGCCGAAGCCATTAAACCATCGGCAAATGCTAATATTGGTTTTTTATCTTTAGCCTTAAAAACTGTATTAGCTAAATCTATAGTGCCATCAACCGACCCGCCTGGACTGTCTATCGTAAAAAAAATACCTTTTACATCGTTATCTTCAATAGCAGCATCTATTCTTTTTTTAATAATTTCGGTACTCACGCCTCCCGAAAATTCACTAAAGAAATTCATTCTTTTAGATAGTGTTCCGATCATATTAATCTTAGCTATTCCAGAGGAAGTAATCTTATACGGCTTATCTTCAGAATTTTCGCCACCTTCTCCTCTTGAGGCATTAACAACCTCCTCTATACGTTCCTGAGAGATATTCCCCATCTCTCTTGAATATAAAAACTGAAGTATTTCTTCATATTTTTCTGGTAAAATTGCTAACGGTGTGTTAAGAACTGCATCCGTTACAAGCATAGCTCTCCCCTTCTATCATTAAGCATAATACTCAGGTCTTTTAAGTAATTTTTTACCCTTCATAAAAGAAACAAAACCAATTAAATCAACGAGCTTTTTATTTTCTATCGTTTCCAGTTTTTTGATTTTTTCTTGTTTCTGATCTTTTTGTTTCTTTTTCTCTGTTTGCATCTGCTCCTCTTTCTGTTTGCTTACTATCAGCCATAGTAATTGGTTCTCTTATTCTTGCATCAGGCGGTGCTGGGCCGTCAAAACCCTGTATCTGTCTCAACCTTCTATTCTTTTCTTCATCATTAATAGCACCATTTTGCCATGCTAAAATAACCGTAGTTTGCCTTGTGCTATCAAACTGTGCTGATTCTTCAGGGGGTCTTAATGTAAATTCTTTAAACATGAATTTAACATAACCTTGCAAACCATTTAATCTCATAGCCAATGTAAAAGCTCTGCTATAAGTAATTTCTATAATTTTCCTTAGAGCCTTTATTGAGCGTCTGAATATTACAAGTTCAGCACTTGCAAGACCCTCGCCAGTTCTTGTGCTACCACCCTTTCCTATAGTTGATGGCGGTGATTTATAGCTGGATATTAATTCTGAATCAAGAAGGTTAGCCATCGGAGTAGGGTCAAAATTGTTTGCAGATTCAAGAAATGATATTTCTTTAATAGTATCATATACTATAATGTTCTGGTCTGGTTCTATTCCAGTAAGCTGTGCTTCAACTTTAGAAAGATAATCGTTTACCCAATCAATAAGTTTTTTAGGATCTTGTCTGACATCAGACGGTGCGAGATTTATAGTTGCCTGTTCATCAAGAACCACTTTTACTTTCGGCCATGCCTGATTTCTTAAAACCTTCCTCAGATTTTCAAGAAACTCCATTTTTGTAAATGTAGTTCTTAATCCTGGTCTTAATGGATTATTGCCAGTTATTTCTCCAGCATCACTATCAAGTGGTTGCCACAGGAAGTTTAAATAATTGAGAGGAGTTTTTCTATTATCTACATAAGTATATGGTTCTATTTTTTTACTATTAGAATTTTTTTCAAAATATATTGAATCACAATCAAGCGGGCAGAATTCATCAACACTATAATCTGGATTAAGCCTGACAAATAAAGCTGCCGCAGCATTGTCAGATGTTAAAATGTTCCTGCTGATTCTACCTATCTGGTCATGGATTGTATTTGGAGTATAAAATTTTTCATTGTAGCTTTCAGTATAATCAAACCTTGCTTTTAATTTATCTATAAACGCCTGGCCATCTGCAAATGTGCTGTCATTATTTTTATAAGCAGTAACTCTAAAATCATCTGTCATCATCCTTACGTGTGTATATAAAGATGAAGAAAAAGAACTATCGTTTGCTGCAAATAACTTAAAAAGCCTCTTTGAGCTAAAGCTCTGGATGTTAGAGACTTCTATGTTGTGCCAGTTTTTTAATATTTGTTCATCTGTTCTATATAAAGATGTGCCAAATACTTTTTTACTATCAAGCACTAATGAAAAGCTTACATTCTTTTTTAATTGGTTTAAAGACCTTGCTACATTAGGCATATTATTTTACAACTCTTTGTAAATTTTTTTAAATTTTGAAACAGCCCTGTGATATAATGAGTGTACGTTTGATGTCGTATAATCAAGCTGTTTCCCTATTTCAGCAAATGTAAAACCTTCAGCATCATGCAACAAAATTATTTTAGTATAATGCTCTGGTAATTGTGAAAATATTTTTCGTATTAGATCTTTATATTCTATGCTTTTGTTTATATTATTGCTATTATTGCAAAAAATATCAATGTTGTTATTATAAGAGATACGTCCTATACTTTTTTTATTTATTTTATTAGTATCGTGGTAATAAACATTTACATTATCAATATATCGAATATTCAAAGCATCGAAGGCTGCTCTTCTTTTACCTTCTGGATTTTCGCCTATAATTTTTCTAAAATATATTTTAATTTCATTAATAACATTATTGTAGATATGTGTTTCAATAGATGCTCCTTTATCAGCATCATAGTTTTCTAAAGCTACAGCTAATCCTACCCTGCCGACAGACAACAACTCTTCTTTTATATCGCCATATATAATTTTATCACGGCATATTTTTTTTACAATATTGTCACAATACTTCAAATATTTTTTTACATTTTCGTCATTTCTTAGCATTGTCTTGTATTTGAATAATAATAGCTATACAACATATTGTATGTATGAATCACAATTATTTATTGTTGTCAACAGTTTTTATTGAATTTTATTCAGAAATTGATTGCTATTCATTTTTTAGACACAAAAAAACCCCTTGAGAGATATTTTTCTCAAAGGGTTTACCGATGTTTTGGTAGGCTTAAAATTTTAAGCTTCGATATAGAATCCTGACATTCCATCTTCTTTAAACGGAACGCTGGTTTCCCTAACTACATTATTCCCGTAAGAATCGCTGGCAACATCATGGACATACGCAATGTTGAGAGAAGTCGGCCATGCGTGAAGTATAAGTGCATGGTGTGCTAAGCCATCTCCATCAACAAAAACAACAGGATCTCCAATAATATTTCTATCCAATTTATTCACCTCCCTTTATATCATTTTATCCTCTAACTCTTTTATAAAAATCATCAGTATCAGATGCTCTTGAAAAATCATATTTACTCAAAATATCTTCAGGAACTCGAAATATATCAAAATCATCAACGATTGACCTTGCTATAAATTGGTGACAAAAATTTGTGATACTACCAGTAAATGCATCTTTAAGCATTTCTATAATTTTATTCTCAGCATTTTGATCGTTTTCAGCAATAAAGCGACACCAGAATTTACGCTTTTGGGTTATAAAAACAATATCGCATTGATACCATTCCATATTATACCCCATCTATCTTCCCAAAGCCTCTAATCGCTGGTGGTATAATACCAGAAATATTACGATTAACCTTCACCATAACTCTCGTAGCCTGAGCACAAAATTTACTCGCCATCACCCAATGGTCATTCGTTTTCTTAATTTTCTTTTTATACACTTCTCTTATATTCTGGGCTGCAAGCTTATCACCAACGCCTGATCTTGCTTCAACCTGACCTTTATATAAATTCATGTGAGACTTTTTAAAATCATCAACATACTTAAATGCCATGCCGGTAAGCCCTTCGATAAACAGTAAATCTCCAAATCTTATCTTATTAAAATACCAGTCTATTGCAGCAACTTTATCTTCATATATTTTACATATTGGCTTTATTGTCTCATCTTCCATAACTTGTTCTTCAACATATTTAAAAGTCTCTTGAAATGATCCCGACTTATCACCCCACAGTTTCTTTTCAAACGAAAATTCTTCTATAAGCTTTTCTACTTCATTTGTATCTGGCTCCATGTCAAGAACTGCAAGCTCGATATTATATTCTATCATTAGCTCGTATATTCTACCACGCTTTAATGTATCTTCTCCGTCAAGCGTTGTAATATCATCCCACAAATCTCTATTGTTTTTAACGTGTTCCATATATACGACATACCATCTACCCTCTGGCCTTGTCGGCTTTTGAGTTCCTTTAATCAGTTTCCATATTACTATAAATCCACCCTGCGATGGATGGTGATCACAGCCAAGAACGTATGTGCCGTCTTGAGTATATCCCCATGTGACATCGTGTATTGGATGAAAATTGTCTGGCACAAGAGTTTTTGAAACATCATCGAATGGCAATCCTAATAAATGGTTATATAAAAACGACTCAGTGTGTTCAGGGTTGTCACGTTCAGCTAAAAGAAACAAAGCCGATCTTTCTGGGCTGGCAAAAGGAACTTGATAGCCGACTATGCCCTCACCTGTTTCTTTATTATGTTTAGCTGGTTCAGTTGTAATCCACCTACAGTTTTCATAATAGTCAGGATCTTTTATATCCCACTTGCCAATAGTTTTCCAATCAATCTTTTTCTTACAGTTTATACATTTCCAGTATGGCTGTAATTTTCTACCATTTTTATCTTGTTTAGGGTCATCACCCTTTTCATAAAAATTAGCAATATTATCTGGATATGTTAAAACTTGCCATGTATCACAATGAACGCATCTTATTTCCCATTCTTTTTTATTAGATTGCTCATATTGTAGCGATATGCCAGCCCCAGATATTTCTGGTGTAGATGTTTCTCTTGTTAATCCCTTCGTAGATTCTGTTTTCATAAAAGGGCTTTCAAGAGTTCTACTGCCTATCTGATTAGATATGTCTGGATTCTGATCTCTATCTTTTTCATCTATAATAACTATGTCGGCAGCTATTGATAAAACTCCAGATATGGTTGCACGCCCCACAAGATATAATGCTGTTCTGCCGAAGTGCATCAATAATGCTTGGTCTGTTTTTCCCATTTTAAGTGCATTGCGTATATGTTCATTGTCATTCTTTACTTTTGCAAGCCTGACTTTGCTCCAGTTTGATGCTTTTTTTTCAGTCTCAAAACTATAAATAGCTTCTAAATATCTTGTTCTATCATTCCCAAGCTCGTCTATATATTCATATGGTTTTTGATTATATCGCATCAATAAGCACATAACCAATCGCTCAAGAATAAATGTTAATCCAGTCTGTGATGGTTTTCTAAAAACTGCATGAGGAGACAAATCGTTTATTATCCCTATTTGCCACTCTCGCCCTGCGAATGACATTGGTTGTTCTTCGTGCTTAAAATCTTCACAAAGCTGTCTTGCAATAGATCTATTGTGGTCTTTTACTGATTTTAAAACGGTGTGCAGTAGGTTTATTCTGAAATTGTTTGTAGCGTTTATTAATGCTCTTTTGGGTGTTATTGAAATGCCACGCTTACATATTTTACAAGATAAGTTATATCCATCAGGACGGCTTACATCTACTCCAAAATGTTCTTTTGCATTTAATTTTTCTTCACACTTTTTGCAGACCTTTTCATAATCATCCGGCATTGGGTTTGCTTTATTTTTTTCAGCTATTTCTTCTGTTTTTTCTTTTCTGCATTTTTTACAATAAAATTGGTCTTTATCAAACAGAAGTATGCTTAAAGTTTTTTCGCAACCCGTGCAAAATTTTGTGTCTTTTTCGTCTTGTATATTCATTTAGGTCTTATTGCACCATCTCTATAACCCTTCATGTATATTTCGCAATCCCTCGTAGCCTGTTTGCTTTCTTTAGTTTCTACCAATCCTACAAAAAGAATATCTCTATATGTTCTATTAGGCGGAGGAGGAGGAGGCGGTGGTGATGGCTTCATCCCAATGTCTGGCGGTAAAGGATTTGATTCTTTTTTACCCATTTTATTCCTCCTGTGCTATTCATCATTTTAAATATTGAGTATTTGTAAGAAGAGCAAACTCTTTCCAAGCCCAATTGTCTAATACATATTGCTCAAATTCATTCGCAGTCAAGTCTATATAATCATCAACCGACATTTCTAGCATAGAAATAATTCTATCGTAATCTGAAGTATGATCAATAGGTTCTGGCATCGAAATAGACCTTATAATTTGTCTTCCGTTTCGAGCATCGGAAAGCATTTTATCTAATTCAATAATCACCTCTTCTCTATACCCCTCTTGAGCCTTTAAAAATAAATCTCTATGTGTTCCACGATTAGCCTTTACTTTTTCAAGAAGCTCTGATTTTTTTATTTTTACAGTATTCATTTCTCCTCCTTATCAATTCCATAAGTTAATATGCCAAGCACATCCGATGTAGCCAGCGTGATTTTCAAGTGCGGATATAATGCTTGAGCCTTTGCCTTAATTTTATTCTTACGCTCAGTTTTTCTTTTTGCAAGGATTTGTTTTCTTGCCTTACCTTGTATGCTTTTCGGTATCTTTGGATAATTCGGTTTGCCTATAAAAAAAGATTGCCATTTTTGTGCTGTAACTTCAATATACGGAATACTGAGAGATATTAGGAAGCCTTCAAGCTGACCACAATGCCTCGAAAACTTAACTGCTGCAACTGCGCTATTTCCTGTCATATATCCGCCAGTTCTTTCTATATAGCATATAACATCTTCATCTGCCTGAGATAATAATTGTAATTGCTCAAAGATATCTCTTGGAGTTGCACCCATTTTTGCTGCAAGAACTTTATTATTAATTTGCCACGCAATTCCACCAGATAAGCCAGGGTCAATCGCTATTATCACTTTTATCCACCAGATGTATTATTATATGTTAAAGTATCACCATTATATATTGTTGTTCAAGTTATATCAGTGCCAGTGCCAGACCATGTAGTATTTGGGCGGTTTTGCCACCAAGGATATACATAATAATATGGATACATGGGATATAGAATAGGCGCAATCGTTTCCTTCTCAAATGTTTTATTAAGCAAATCTTTTAACTCCATAGCCTCGTTTATTGTCAACTCAATCTTTTTTTCATTGACAACCAATTCTATCTTTGATATTTTAACTGTTTCCATTGTCATTATCTCCTTTAATTTTTTCGCCATATCTTTCTATAGCTTTATTGAATGCACATTTTAAATATTTTCTCGAAAGAATTGTTAAGTCTTTTAATTCTGAATCTTTTTCAAAAGAAGGGCTACTAATATCAAATCTGGCAAGTTGCACAGCGACATTAGGCAGAGTCGCTAATTCCAAATTAAATCCTTCGAGTTTAAATTTTTCAATAGCATTTTTTTTTTCATCGTCCATATTATCATCTCCTTTATATTAAATTATTCTTCTGCATCTTCAACGCCTCTATCATACTCTTTTCCTAAGCAAGTCTCACATGGCTCTACGCTAATAGAATTAATACTAAAACTATCTTGGCTTTCAGTTGTAGTTAAAGCATCACCGCATTCCCCGCAAACTACCTCTATCTCCATTTCAAACAATGCCATTTTTCTCCCCTTATTTATACCACCCGTTGCCATCACTTATAGCTTGTCCCCTGGCAGCACTATTCCAATAACGCCAGCTAGGAACAAAGGTAGTTTTCAAATGGTTGCTGCAAAGCTTCAGGCTTGGTTTTCTTTTCAGAATGGTTTTGCTTTTTAGTCTATCTAAAATATCGCCTATCGTTTTCATTGTTTAATCATCATCCTTTTTAATTGGTAAATGTATTTTCAAGACATTGCAATATGACTGATCTTGCAATGTGATAGCAACTGCCTCTTTATATTTATCGCTAAAGCAAGCCTTACCAACAAAATCTTCCAATGAATATGCAGCGCATTTACTTTCAGAACATTCTTCACGAAAAAATGGACACATTATTTTCATTTTTCCTCCTCTCTTATCGTTATTACAGTAGTGGTTGTAAACCATCTTTTCAATTTCTGCCATCGAGAAGTTACGACAAGACTTTCTTTATACTCTTTAAACAACTTTTTAATTGCTTTAATCCTGCCATCATATCGTGGTGCCTTTACCGCTATTTCTAATCTATCGAGCTCTATCGACATTTTTATCCTCCTTTTTAGGTTCGCCAATATTTTCAATACTAATTAGTTTGCTTATCTTTTGAAAAATTTCTCTGTGATTTTCCCCAATATATATTATTATAGACCTGTTGACTTTAAGAAAAAACAAATCTTTAGTTAATTCTACAAAATGCTTTGGGCTATATATGGTTCTGTGCGTTTCATATACGTTGCCGAATATAGCTCCCTGTTCATACATAATGTGCGGTATTGATATTAAAACATTCTTACCACACCTTATACCTTCCTTCAATACTTTTAATCCATCGTCTTTTTCAAAATGCTCAAGCACATCAATCATTAAGATTAAATCGTAAAAAGATTTTTCAAATGTTGGCAAAATATCAATGGCGTTGCCTATAAAAATTTCATCATATATAAATTTATGGGCTGGCGTAATGTAATCTTCAAAAACTTCGATACCGTCTATTCGGTGTTGCCAATCATTGTATTGTTCCCTGCCATCCCAAAATTCTAAGTACTCTCTTGCTAAAAATCCATACTTACCAAAACCAACGCCTACGTCTAAAAGCCTTTTAGGTTTTAGGATGTTGATAAACATTATAATTTCGTTTATTTGAAAGCTATGTGAGGTTGGCATTTTTCCTCCTTAATCCCACCAAGATTCAATATCATTTTTAATAATACCAAACAATTCTTTTAAATCTTTTTCTTTTAATTCGTTGCTCAAAAAAAATATATCGGAATCGCCAATACCCAATTTTTCTTCAGCTTCTTCAAAATATTTATCCTCTATCAGCCTGTCAAGAATTATAATGCACCTATCCATTTGGTCGGCCATTTCTTCCGAATCACCCACCATCGCATCATTTCTAAACAGATATTCCATTCTTAATAATTTATGTTTTAATATCCTGTATAGAAATTCATAATCCCAATCACGATCATTCCATATTATTCTAAACCATATTCTAAGATTTCTTAACCCATATCTGATATTATACCAGCAATTTTTTATTCTATACATATTATTTCTCTATTTGCTTTCTTTCTTTTTTGTTTTCGTAGAAACAACTTTAAACGATTCACCAGAACTTGGAATACATTCAAAATCAATATTGAAATGTTCCAAAAGCCTTTGAATAGCCGAACTCACCGAAATGTGTTTTCTGTAAGCACACCAAGCACCCTCAAATACTTCTCCATAAAATACCTTATTAAGTTCTTTAATGTCTTGAATTTCTTGATTAAGTTCTCTAATCCTCAGTTCTAATTCTTTAATTTTCTTTGTTTTAAAAAGTATCATTTTTATCCTCCTATTTAAATACCATATCCAAAATATTGTGCCCTGTTAGAGCATTTCTTTACAGCTTCTCTAATTTTATCCAACTCAATTCCTTCAAATCTATCTTCGGTATTCATGTTAGATAATGCCGGTAGCTCTTGAGATAGATTATATTCTATTCCTAATTTTTTACAACACGCTCTTAAAACCCTATCGGTTTCAGCCACAAGAACCTCGTAGCTAATAACAAGACTGCTTCTTCTTATAATGATATCTGCAAAACTATCCCAAACCTCGACCTGTCTCTCATATTTATCGCTATGTTTAAAATCAAAAGTCGCATATCTATACCACTTTTTGAAATCGCTTGGCATCACATACTGTTCGTTAATAACGGCATGTTTATTCCAACTTGCAATAGCATATACTGGATGTCTTATAATGCTTATAACCTTAAACCCCTGACGTAAAACATCATCTATTTGATAGAGATATGGGATGTTTATTTTGCTGCCTATAAACAACGGCTTGTCATCGTCTATATTTATTTTCTTAGAATTTATTTTGGCGGTAGGATCTTGTGTGTCTGTAATTATTTTTCCGCTGCTATCTATATTCATTGGAATCGGTGCGCCATAATATAACATTCTTCTAATTTCAGAAAAATTATGCTTTAAAGAAGGAACGTGATAAAATTCAGGAACTTCATTGAGACAAACAACATTTTCTATACGATTCATCAGTTCACATAATAACGAAGTGCCAGATCTTGTTGCACTTGAAATAATAAAATCCTCGCCACTTTTCTCTCTAACTATTTCGTTGAACTTTCTAAACAAAATCTGCTTTTTATCATTAATGATTTTAACAAGTATATTTCCGATAATGCTCCTAGTGCAATCGTTGCACATAAAATAAGCTATACCTGAAGCTCTATCAAATATTATTTGGTTTTTTGAAATACCAATCTGATTAATGTGTTTTTTGCATAGTATGCACAGTTCTATTCTGTTTGGTTTCACATTTTACTCTCCCTGTCTTTTATTTTTTCTATCGCCATTGTCATCATTTCGTGGAACATTTCAAATTGAGATTGATTTGAAAATTGAATATCTCCAATATATCCTTCAATTAAACCTTTAAGCCATCCATCGCTATGCTTCCATATTCCAATTGATAGATCTTCTGCACTGAAAGTAAAAACGCATCTTTCATCTAATTTTATATTAATCACTTCTATTCTCCCTCTATAATTTTTACATACCGCCATAAATTTTCTTTAATCGAGAAGTTCCTTACGGCATATTCGTGATATTTTATTGAATCGCATTTACCATAAAGAATTCGATTTAAGAAATCCGCTCTTGTCATAAAAAGATGTTCTGGCTGGAAAGATTCATCAGCACTTCCATAATTATATATAACGGGTTTCATCCCAGTGCACATCCCCTCTATCGCTCCGACACCCTGACTCTCAAATGTGCTTGTGCTTACTATGTAATCCATCTCAGCCATCATTGCTGGCACTTCTGAGTGTTTTATCTGCCCGTGAAAAATAATATTCTTGCCAATATCAAGATACGGGATTTTCTTAATAAAATTCTCTTTGAAATAATATATTTCTTTGTCATACATTTCCCCAACTACATGCAATTTATATCTGCCATCGCATAAAAGAAGCTCATAGAAAAGTTGCATAAGATAGGGAAGATTTTTGATATGCCCGATTCTGCCAAGATATAATAAGTTATAGCCTTTAGATTTTCTCTCAACGTATGGAAATTTAGTGTGATCTATTAGATTTGGCATCACTTCGCCCATTTCCATCCACGGAAACTGAAACAAACCAATCTGTTTCATATAATCTGATACGAATATTAATTTATCTATCATGTCTGGATTGATTTTTTTTATTTCAGATAGTGTTCTTTCTATCATTAATTCATATTTATGGATTCTAAAAATGATTCTTGCAGCCCCTAACTGCTCTTTGGTGAATTTGGTCGCTAAGAATAGCGGATATCCATCAGCCCATTCAAGCCACACATAATCATACTGACTAAAATATACATTTTGCTCAATGCCTGAATTATGGATATATATCTCAAATTTTTCTTTCAACGCTTCGGCAATATCACCAAGAAAATTCATGTTCCCAGCCGCAGGTATTATTAAAAGTCTCTTTTTATCCATATTCTTTAATTATCTCCTTCCATCTTTTCGCAAATTTCTCTGGAGTAAATTCTGCTATAATCGGCTGGCAATCATTCACTATCTTATTACGCAAATTTTCATCAGAAATTAATTGCTCTAATTTAGCTTGCATATCATCATGGCTATCTCTGTCGTGATATAGAACACTATCACCATAAACCTCTTTAAACACTTCGAGATCGCTTAATAGCACAGGTATTTTGCAATATAATGCTTCTACTGGCGTAATGCCCCACCCCTCAAAAACGCTTGGAGACACTAATATTTTAGAGCGTTTCAATTCTATCAATACATCTTTCCTATCTATACCATCGTAAAATAAAACCTTTGGTTTAAATTCTCTTGCCCACCACATAAGTTCTTTGCCGTAAGGAGACTTCATGCCAGTTCCGCAACATATAAGACTATAATCTTTTATATAGCTTGCTGCGATAATGCTATTTTCAAATTTCTTATTATAAAAATATCGGCTTATCTGTATGATCTGATTCTGTTTCTCTTGTTCAGGAATAGCATCAATGCCATGCGTATCAATATAAAAATAAATCTGCTTGCTTGGTATATTATATTGCTCTAATAATACATTCTGTGTCCACTTGCTTGCACTGATAACGAGATCGCATTGTCTTAATAATTCTGCTGTCTGCTGATTTTTGGCATCCCTGAAAGCATTTTGTGTATCTCCAGTTTTTGACATATTCCAATCTCGCCAATTATATGGAATATCCCAGCACCATACGATTAGGGGCTTGTCAAATTCATGTTTTGCGTTTAACGCTTGCGGTAATACAGATGTACTTGCGGCATAAATTACATCTACGCTTTCATCACAACTTTGATGTAGAAAATCATATCCTGTGTATTCGCAAAACAATGTGTCTTTTGCTACTGTGCTTTGTGATGGATAATAGAACGAAATTAACTTTTTATTCATATTTCTCCTCATTTTTAACTCCGACTTGCTGAATATTTTTCCATAACACCACGAAATGTTTTTTCTTCCATATAAATAATTTTAAATGGCTTGCGTAGCGCAAAAACCATGCCGAAATCAAACACAGTTCCAGAACTTCGCTGATCCCAAAACATGTGAATCTCATCTGCCTTTTCAATCAAACCACGATTAAATTTACAAACTCCTAAATCATCAAGATCTGGATGGCTATCAAAAGCAGGTATAAAAACTTCATGCCCATCTTTTTCAAGTTGAGCTTTGTGAATTTTCATTTTATCTTGATACGATGTTGTTCCAATAATTGCAATTTTCATTGTCTCCTCCTGTTAATGTTTTAGTTAAGTTGCGACAATTTCCATCTTTTTCCACACGAATGGCATAGAACTTCATTGCCATCAATTGATTTGTCTTCAAATGAATGAGGACAATTACCATCCGCTTCATCTACTTGTAACGCCTGGTTGGGCCTTAGTATCCTTACCAAGTTTCTCAAATATTTAATTTCCTGCTTTCTTTTCCCCAACAAACGCATAAGCATGTTTATTTTAACACCCTTGTCCTTAATCCCATTGATACGTTTTAAGTTGTATCGGTCTTGATAAATATTTTTTGATTTCTTATTGTTCGTGATGTCTATGCCTGTCATTATCATCTCCTCATCTACATTTAACTTTTAATTATTTCTTCAAATATTCGATTAATTTTCTAAGCCCATTTTGCTTGTTCGTTTTTATCTCCCAGCCAAGTTCTACCTCAGCCTTTGTATTGTCGCTAATAAATATTTTCTGATCGCCAGGTCGAGTTTTAGAAAAAGAAACGGGAATTTCTTTATCGAATTCTTTTGCAAGTATATCTATTAATTCTAATAAAGAAATAGAATTATCCACACCGCCCCCAGCATTATATATTTCACCAGCTTCACCTTTTTCTATAATGAGTTCATATAAATCTACCAAATCATCTATATAAAGAATATCTCTGACCTGTTTGCCATCACCATATATTGTAATTGGAATATCATTTATAACTGCCTTGATAAACCATGCCACCCATCCCTGATCTTCAGTGCCATCTTGATATTCACCGTAAATGCAACTTTGGCGCACTACCGTAGTATGTAAACCGTAGGTTCTGGCGTAATCTCTAACATATTGATCCGCACAACCCTTGCTACAGCCGTAGGGCGAGAAAAAATCTAATGGCTCATTCTCGTCTATTCCTAAAAGAGTGTCTACAAAATTGTATCTATTTTTCGTGGCAACAAGAATTCTATTGCTAAGATCCCCATAGACTTTGTTCGATGAGGAGTAAATTAATTTAGCCCAGTGACACCTTTTACGCATAACCTCAAGTAGATTAAAAGTTCCTACTGCATTACTTTCAAAATCAAGGGTTGGATTGTCTGTAGAAATGGTTACAGCAGTTTGCGCCGCAAAATGAAATACAACATCGAAGCAGTGTTCATTAAACAAGCCATCTATATCGCCATAGCTTCTCATGTCTCCCATTACAATCTTAATGTTATTGTATTGTGCTGCTACGCTTATGTTTTTAATACTTCCAATCTTGGATAGATTATCGAAAAGCACTATTTTATTATCAGCATTTTTCGCAAACCTTATTGCTGTGTTAATGCCGATAAAGCCCAGACCGCCTGTCACTAATATTTTCATATTTTATCCCTTCTTTAATAATAATGTGCATAAAGACTTCACATCAGAAGTTTCGTGTTCATAGCTACGTGCAATTTCTTTATCACATTTTTTGAACCCGACCCCATCATCATTATCAACCCAATAATTTTCTTTAACAACTTCCCAACTACCGATAATCCCATCAATTCTATCTCTATCGTATATAAGAATATCATGCCTGCCATGCATAAACTTGCCCTCAAGTGGGGTGTTTTTTAGTTTATCTTCAAATCCTTTTTGTGGTGAAAAAATACGCTCCACGCCGCATGGAAAAGTTAAGAGCAGGTAGCCGCCAGATGCAACAAGTTGCTTCATGCAGACTATTGCTACCATATCTTTATTCGGATAAAAATCATTGCCATAATCATACCCCAACGGCACGATATGCTCTATAACAGATATCGACATCACAACATCGTATTTTTCAAATGGAACATAGTCTATAATATCTGATTTAATATAATCAATATTAGCTAAAACCTTATTCCATTCTTCCTTACTATAAAATCCAGCTTGGGGTTTTTCTATCATCTGCAAAGAATGTCCCTGTATGCGACCAGAATCACCATCAAGCCCAATATATTTGACGTTTTTAAAGTTTTCTAATATCATTTCGATATAGCCAGCACCAGCAAATCCGACATCGAGCAATGAAATAGTTGCCTCGCTGTTTGTTGATATGTCATAAAGCAAATTTAAGAAAAAAGACATCTCAATGTCTCTTTCTGAATTAGGCTTGCACCACGATGGTCTGAGGTAATTGTATTTTTGACTCTTCATTAAATTGTATCTCCATCAAATAATCTTGATATGCCTTACATTTTTTATTCTTCTTGCATCGATAGCAAACTACAACGTCTATTCTCGGTTGATTTTTTCTCTTGGGGCAGACTAATCTTTTAGTCATCAATGTTTTTCTCTAGCATTTCTAATATTCCCATTAATTTTCTTTCTTTAATTTTATCTATTTCATCATTATAATCTTCAAACATTACCCTTAATTGTTCGCACATTATTTCTACATCAGCTAATTCTTCTACTATTTCATTTCTACCGCCCTCTCTGCCACGCAAGAAATGAGAAACAGCCTGTATTAATTCCGAGCATTCTTCCATCGTCTGTAATAGCTGTGGTGATATTCCCCATTCTTTAATCGCCTTTCGGTATATTTCAGTTTTATTCTTCATCTTGTATTTTTATTTCTTCTTTAACCATGTTAATTACACGGTCTGGAAAATTGTAGCCGGTTTCTTTTAAGTGATATAATCTTCTTAAAAATGATTTTAAATTAGAATCATTAAAGTTTTCGCCATCATATTCTAATCCGATGGCAACCATTTTAGCATTGTCGAGAAAATCCATTTGTTCATCATGTGCTTTTTGCCATTTTCCCAATGGTACGTCTAAAATATTTGGCTCTTCGGGAATATCGCCCTCTATTTTTAAAGACGCAACGTGTGTAACAAACACACCGTCAGCACACTCGTAACAATATAAATCACATTTCCAATTATCGCTACTCCATCTACAATAAGACATCTAAACTCCTCCAATAGTATTCCCAATTTTATCTACTCTACCAATTCTTCTGGCTGGATTACCAACAATTAAACTATATGGCATAATATTCCCCGTGACAACGGCACCAGCACCTATCATGGCGTATTCACCTATGCTAATACCGCAGACCAATATCGCTCCAGCTCCTATTGTTGCTCCCTTACCTATAATAGTTTTCTTGAATTCTGATTTTTTATTTAAAAATGCTCTTGGGGTCAACACATTAGTGAAAATAACAGATGGGGCTATAAACACATTCTCTGATAGCTCTACGCCTTTAT
>SDBT01000155.1_pt1 | contig 93382 bp, 77 predicted proteins | sample 2277101 | NCBI WGS metagenome assembly SDBT01 (sample SAMN10404973, study PRJNA504765) | marine sediment metagenome | isolation source: marine sediment core GS10_PC15, 103 cmbsf | place: Arctic Ocean: Southern Knipovich Ridge | collected 2010
CCGGCGTGGTCTCGTCCGAGCTGGCGCCGCGGATCTACGGCCAGCTTGCTGTTTCGCAGCTCGAGGATTTCGCAGAAGCCGTCGGCGAGCAGGCCGGGGCCTATGCCCGGCACTTCCGGGTGACCGGCAAGACCACCTCCCTTCTCATGCTGGAGAGCGAGGAGGACTACCGGCGCTTCGACATCGTGCCCCAGGACGACGCCAGTGTGGTCCGCGAGAAGCTGGCCACCCACCTGCTGGCCGGCGCCCTGGACGCCCTGGCCCAGTTGCTGGGCGACGCCAAGAACGCTTTTTTGAGCATGCTGAAGAAGCTCGAGACCGCGCCTGGAGTTCACCTGCGGCTCGATCCAGCCCTGCGCAAGGCGCTCGAGGCGCTGCCCACCGAGGCGTACGGGGTCGAGACGCCGCCGCTTGCGTGTAAGCAGCACACCCCGAAGGGGATGGACTCCGGTCTGCTGAAGCAACTCGAGAAACAAAAACCCGAGTACGACACGGTTACAGTCGAGGCGAAGCGCCGTATGCGGAAGCACGGCCCGTCCGACGCCCTCAAGGCGCTCTCCACGCTGGTCGAGGCCAGCCCGGGCGACGGCGTGTTGGCCCGGGACGTGGGCTTCTCGGCCATGGAGTGGGGCCTGCACGCCCACGCCTTTCACCTGTTCAGGCGCGTGGCCGCAGCCAGGCCCCACGAGCCGCAGACCTACCGGGCCCTGGCCCTGAGCCTGGCCGAGCAAGGGCTCGCCGACCTGGCCCTGGCCTGGTTCGAAATCGGACTCGGCGGATCGTGGGACTCGCGCTTCGGCGAGTTCCGCAAGATCCTGTTGCTCGACTACCTGCGCTTCCTGCAGCGGGTCCGGGCCAAGGGGCTCCGGCCGCCGCTCCAGGCCTGGGCCCAATCGCGGTTCGGGCAGCTCAAGCGCGAGATGGGCATGGAGCAGGCCGACCTGCTGGTCTCCATCACCTGGAACACGGACAACACCGACGTGGACCTGCACGTCTTCGAGCCCGGCGGCGAGGAGTGCTACTACTCCAACCCCTCCACCCGCTCGGGCGGCCGCCTCACCCAGGACGTGACCCAGGGCTACGGCCCGGAGATGTACCTGCTCCCCAAGGCCCCCCGCGGCACCTACCGCGTGCGAGCCAAGTACTTCTCGTCCGACACCAACCGCGCCAGCGCCCGCACCAAGGTCTACGCCACGGTCTTTCGCAACTGGGGCACGCCCGCGGAAAAAGTCACCCGCAAGGTCGTCACCCTGGAGTACGGCAAGGAGATGCACGATATCGCCGTGGTCAAGGTGCCGTGACAGACGGAGGTGTTCCATGGCCTTGCACCCGCTCGCCGGCAAGCCGGCGCCCCGGGACATGCTCATCGACGTGCCCCGGCTGGTCAGCGCGTACTACACTCGCAAGCCGGACCCGGCTGATCCGTCCCAGCGGGTGGGATTCGGCACCTCGGGACACCGGGGCTCGTCGCTTCAGGGATCCTTCAACGAGGATCACGTCCTGGCCGTGGCCCAGGCCATCTGCGAGCACCGGGCGGCCAAGGGTACGAGCGGCCCGCTCTTTCTGGGCATGGACACCCACGCGCTGAGCGCGCCGGCCACCAGGAGCGCGCTGGAGGTCTTGGCCGCCAACGGGGTCGAGACGGTCGTGCAGCAGGGCCTGGGCTACACCCCCACGCCGGTGATCTCGCACGCCATCCTGGCCCACAACCGCGGACGTGAAAGCGGCCTGGCCGACGGGGTGGTGGTAACACCGTCCCACAACCCGCCTTCCGACGGCGGCATCAAGTACAACCCGCCCGACGGAGGGCCGGCCGATACGCAGACCACCGGCGCCATCCAGGACCGTGCCAACGAGATCCTGTCCGGAGGGACCGCCGGCGTCAGGCGAGTGCCGTACGAGCGGGCGATCGAGGCCGACACCACCTTCCAGCGCGACTTCGTCGGGCCCTACGTCGAGGACCTGGGCGCGGTGATCGACATGCAGGCCATCGCGGACTCCGGCTTGCGCCTGGGCGTGGATCCCATGGGCGGCTCGGGCCTGCCGTACTGGGAGCCGATCGCCGAGCGCTGGGGGCTTTCCATCGATGTCGTCAACCCGGCCGTGGACCCCACCTTCGGCTTCATGACCGTGGATAGGGACGGCAAGATCCGCATGGACTGCTCCTCGCCGTACGCCATGGCCGGGCTGATAGAACTGAAGGACCGCTTCGAGATCGCCTTCGGCAACGACCCGGACACCGACCGCCACGGCATCGTCACCCCCACGGCCGGGCTGATGAACCCCAACCACTACCTTTCGGCCGCGATCTTCTACCTGTTTCAGCACCGGCCCGGCTGGCGCCCGGAGTGCGCCGTGGGCAAGACCCTGGTGTCGTCCTCGATGATCGATCGGGTGGCGGCCCTTCTGGGCCGCGAGCTTATCGAAGTGCCGGTGGGCTTCAAGTGGTTCGTCCCCGGGCTGCTCGACGGGTCGATCGGCTTCGGCGGCGAGGAGAGCGCCGGGGCCTCGTTCCTGCGCACCGACGGCACGGTCTGGTCCACCGACAAGGACGGCATCGTCCTCGACCTGCTGGCCGCCGAGATGACCGCCCGGCTGGGCCGCGACCCGGCCCTGGTCTACCGGGAGCTGGAGGAAAAATTCGGCAGCCCGATCTACGAGCGGATCGATGCCCCCGCCACCCCGGCGCAGAAGGCGATCCTCAAGAAACTCTCGCCCGAGGCGGTCAGCGCCACGGAACTGGCCGGCGAGCCCATAAAATCGAAAACGACCAGGGCCCCGGGCAACGACGCGCCCATCGGCGGGCTCAAGGTGGTGACCGAGAACGGCTGGTTCGCCGCCCGGCCGTCGGGCACCGAGGACGTCTACAAGATCTACGCCGAGAGCTTCCGCGGCGCCGATCACCTTCGAGCCATCCAGGCCGAGGCCCAGGCCATCGTCGAAGCGGTCCTACAGATCTAGCTCGATTCGAACAACGCCCTGCGAGACGGACACGGACCTCCTCGCGGTCCGATCCTCGAACCTGGCCCGCACGGTATAATTCCCCTCTGACGGGAGATAGTGGTGGAACCAGCCCGTGCGGGGGTTTGTCGTGTAGCCCTCGCCGGCCCGGAACTCGATCTCCTCGATCAGGATCCGGGCCGCAACAGGTCTTTTCGATTTTCCGTCCACCACCCTGACCGACAGCGACGGACCGGCAAGCCAGCGCTCCAGCAGGTACCGCCACGCCGGGCGGCTGTGGACGATCGCCTCGGTGAGCTTGGCCGGCCTGGTGGAGCTCCAGGGCACCTCGACCAGGTAGGCCAGAGTACCGAACGAGTGGTAGAGCCAGTCCTGGTCCGTGCCGTCGACCGGGTACAGGTTCTTGACCAGGGAGTACTGCCGTCCACCGAACTCGTGATCGAGCCGCTCGATCATCTCTTTCGCCACCGCCCAGGCGGCCGAGGGCTCTGGGTTGTCGACCCCGTTTATGGTGTAGGGCACCAGGATCTTCGAGGCGGTGGCGTGGTAGGAGATGGCGGCGACGAAGCGCTCCCGCTCGGCGAGCTTCATCATCGCCTGCACCTCGGGCTCGGAGGCCGGATGAGGCCCGCGAAAGAAATCGCTTTCGGGCACGTCGCTGTTGAAGCGCGTCTTGAGCTTTCCCCAGCAGAAGGGGTAGTTGCGGTTGAGATCGACGCCCGGGTTGGGGCCGGCGTCCGGGCCGGCCGTCCGGCGGTTCTTGCGGCCGAAGGCATCGCTTGTGTGCCAGAATGCGTGGCTGCCGTCTGGGTTGACCATCGGGACGGCGACCACTGTAAGCTCGGCTAGCCATTTTTTTGTCTGCGGGGTCTGGTCCTCGAGCAGCTGGCCTATCGCGTCGAGCACGTACTCCGGCGTTACCACCTCCCGGGCGTGGTGAGCGGCGTTCAGCAGGATCGAGGGGCGGGTAGTGTCTTTTGGATCGTCGGCGATCCGCAGCCCCAGCAGGGTGCGACCCTCGGGGCTCCGGCCCAGCTCGAGCAGGCGGGTCAGGCGCGGGTAGGCGGCCGCGTAGGCGCGCAGGAGCTGTTCGATCATGCGCGCGTCCTTGACTCCGTCCAGGGCGCGCGCCTGGCCACGGACGACCTCGAGCGGCGCCGAGGCGCGCTCGATGAAGTCCTCGATGCGGTACTTGAACGGCACCCCGGCCCGGGCCCGCAGGACGTCGATGTCCAGCTCGCGCAGCGCCACCACGCCGGTCTCGGTGGTCACCAGTTTGACCTCGCCCTCGGCATCGCACTCCACGCGGTGGAACATGCGGGCCAGGTCGTCGGGGATCCGGTCGGCGTCTTGTTCCTCGATCACCGCCAGCCAGTCGCCGTCCAGCCAGGGCCGGCTGGGCCCGAGGGGCGTGGCCGCGGCCAGCTCCTTGCGGGACACGGGCGCGGCCGTCATCTCGAAGCTCATCCCGGTGCGGCTCCTGCGGTGCACGTACAGGCCGAGGTGACCCTCCGGGTAGGCCGGGTCGGACCACGACAGGGTCGCGAGCGACTTCTTGCTCGTGCCGTCGAAGACCGCGGCTGTGAAGTTCGGGCCGGCCATCCACAGGCAGACCTCGAGGTCCGAAAGCCCGCGCATCCCGGGGACCTTGAGCGCCACGCCGGGGTTGCGCACCCCGCCGGGGTCCCACCTGAGGAAGTCGACCCGGCCCTTGATGGTGTCGATCGAGAACCCGTAGCCCTGAAGCAGGAGCGGACGGCGCTCGACGACCCTGGCGCGGAAGAACACGGCCATGTCGGCCCTGGCCGCACCGCGTATGCGAACGCGGAAGAAGCTCGCTCCTTTCGTCCTGCTGATGAAGTAGTTCCGCCACCAGCCGCTGCGCTTGTGGACCAGCCGCCCGTCCCGGACCCGCCACTTGCCGAGCCTGAGGATCGGCCTGTGAAGCCGGACGGGGGACTCGTACTCCGGACGGGCCACGGGATAGCCGTCCGCAGCAGTTGTTTGAGCGAGCAGACACGAAAGGACGAAGTATGCGCCGATGGCCTTCGAGGCTCTCATCGCTTGACGACCGCCCGGCCGGCGGCCACGGATGCGGTTCGGCCCGGCAGTCGGATCACGCTAATGTAGGTCTTCCCGGCGGGCAGGCGGTCCTCCATGAACCAGGTCGTGTACTCGTACCCCTTGGTCAAAAGTGTGTGCTGGAATGCCAGGGCTCCGTGAACCACGTAGTGCCAGTAGCTGTCCTCCCTCTTGTGCCAGCGCTTGGAGAACAGGGTGCGCAGGATCATCGAGCGTTCGTCGAACCACAGACCCAGGACGTTCTGCTTGTACTGCCCGGTCAGGCTCCACTTCTCCTCGGCGTTGGAGGGGTAGTAGACCCGGATGGGAATTTTCAGTTTTCGGGCGCTTGTCGCGATCTGCGGCATGACCACGTCGGTCAGCATGTTGCCCTTGCGGATCAGGATGCGGCCCTGCCGGAACATCGTACGGATGTACTTGTAGTGCCGCGAGTTGCGCAGCCAGCCGAAATCGCGTCTGTATCCGCCCCCGGGCCTCCGGTCGCGGTAGTAGAACCAGTAGAGCCTGTTGCGGGCGGCGGCCAGCAAGCGCGCGGTCGCCTTCTGCTCGGCCGGCTGTCCTTCCAGGGAGGCGCGCACCAGCCGCAGGGTGCGCCGCAGGTTCTTTTCCAAAAAGGCCGCCACGAACTCCTTCGGGGTCTCGGACTCGAGCACCACCGCCCGGATTATGTAGTGCAGGCGCACCACCTTGGGATCGTAGTCGAACAACCACGCCCACCGGCTGCGGGCCACGGCCATGAGCTGGTAGTTCTGGGTGGAGCCGATCCCGACGTATCCGCCGCCCAGGTTTCTGATGTACGGCGCCCACAGGTGCTGCCGCTCCTCGTTGCTCTTGAGGTAGGTCATGGGATCGCGGCACTTCTTGGTCGCCATGCCCGGGCGGTCGCACTCGACGATCTTCATGATGTCGTCGTCGTCCCGCACGTCTGCGAAGATGCGCAGTTCCTCGGCCGTGGGAGGTTCGGGATCCGGCGGTTCGGGCAGGGGATCGCTCAGGGCCAGGGGGGGCCAGGCGGTCAAGCGCGCGGTGCTCGAGGCGCACCTGAAGCCGATTCGGGGTCGGCTGGAGCTGGGATTCAGGGCCTCGCGCCAGGAGCCCCGACCCTCGTCCGCCGGCCCCGAGAACGAGCCGCCCTTGACGACCCTCTTGGAATATCCCGGACAGCGGAATCTGCCTCCGCAAGGCCCGTGGGGATCGGGCCCCAGGCAGGCCCGGCCGCAGGCTTTCTCGCAGCCGTCATGGCACGGGGCGGCCCAGTCCCGGACCCACTCGGCGACGTTCCCGGCCATGTCGTGGATCCCCATGGAGTCCGGCTCGAAGCTGCCCACCGGCCGGGTGACGGCCGGATCGCAGCCGCGGTAGGCGGACCGGTTGCAGGTGGGCGGCGATTCTCCCCAGGGGTAGGTGCGGGCCTGCAGGCCGCCGCGGGCCGCCTTCTCCCACTCGGCCTCGGTGGGCAGGCGCCTGCCCGCCCAGACGCAAAAGGCGTGAGCCATACCCCATCTCACGCCCGCGGCGGGCTGGTCCGGATTCCCAAGGCCGCGTTGCTTCTTCGACCATACCCGGCGGGGGCAGAATCCCGCCTTGACGCACTTGCGATAGCGGGCGTTGGTGACCTCGTGGGTGTCGATGTAGAACGTCGGAACGAACACCTCGTGCCGCGGCTTCTCCGCGCTGGTCTGATCGTCCGAGCCGATGACGGCCGGGCCTCCCGGTACGCACAGCATGCCTTCGGGCGGGTCCTGGCACCGAACGTCATCGGCGAGAGTCACGGCCGGCGGCGCGGGCGTGCCGGCCTTTGCGGTCTCCCTGACGACCGTCTCCCTTGCGGGCTCCTTCGGGGCGGCCTTGATCGATTCGGCCCCGTCTCCGGAAGGGGCCAGCTTGCCGTCTATCAGGGCGGCCACCTCATCCGCCGCGGCCCTGGACAGCTTCGGCGCCTCGAGCTGGAAGCTCCTCTTCAACTGCGGCGAGCCGTCGGGATCGAACAGGGAGAACGAGATCACGAAGCGCTCGTTGCGTATTCCGACCGAGCAGGTCACCACCCCCTCGAGCCCGAGTTCCCTGGCCAGCAGCCGGATGCTCTGCCGCTTCATGGCCCGGGCTCCGACCCCTCTCGAGTGGGCCTCGGCCAGGTATCGGGCGTAGCCCATCACCTCGACCCCGTGCTCCTCGAGCGCCTTGGCGAGCACATCGGCGCTGGTCCTGCCCAGCCGGGTGCCGCTGGGGTCCCGGCACCGGGTCAGCGCCACGCTCCGGGCCTGGACCTGACCCGAGAAGATCAGAAGCAACGCCAGGGCGAGAAAGGATTTTCCACGACTCGGAAGTCCGATCTCCATATCCCCGACAGGATCCCATCAAGTGGCCGACAAGGCAATTTACTGTCAGAGGAACTTTGCCCGCACACAAGGCTATTGCAAGTAGTAGTAGGCAACCGACGCGTATTCCACCACCACCTCCGGATGGTTGGCGCCGTACTCGAAGTCGAACACCAGGCTCTGGTCGAACCGGATGGCGTCCGTGAGTATGTGCCAGCGGAGCACGGACACCACGCCCGTTTGGGTCTCGGCGTCTGCATGAAGCTGCATCAGCGCGCCGAAGGGGTGGTTGTACGGCCCGTCGAAGAAGTACCATCCCCCGCTGAAGTAGTCCTCGGTCCCGGTCCCCAGCGCCACGGTATCGCCATCGACCACGATCTCCTCGTCGCCCTCCAGGAAGCTGAACCAGCTGGGGAAGATGGGACCCGCCACCTTCTCGCCCTGCATGAACATCATGGTGCCCACGAACTTGCCCCTGCCCTCGATCTCGGCCACCCGATACAAGGCGTCCTCGGGCAAGGGTGCGGCGGCGAGCCGGAAGTCTGCATGCAGGGTGCCCCATTCGCCATCGGGGGTTTGCGGCGCGGCAGCGATGCGGATCTGCGGCCGGGTGTCCCGCTCTGCCTGGTTGGTCAGGCGCAAGACCGCCCGCGAAGAGAACGGCATGGGCAGGTACGATGCCATCCGCACGCTGTCGCCCTGCACCTGGACCTGCATGGGCAGGGTGTCGAACGCAGAGATCGTCCGATACAGCCCGAAGAAAGCGGCCAGCGGCAGTCGCACGGCGGGACCGTCCTGCTCGTCCCACTGCCATTCGAGCACGATCTGGCGAAGGTCCTCGACCCGGGCGCCCTCGAACACCATCTCGAAGAGCCCGATCGTGCCCGAGCCCTGGTGGTCGAGCGCGACGACCACTCGACCCGCGGGCAGCGTGACTCGCTCGTCGAGCAGAGCATCCGAATTGAACACCTCGCGGGCCCCGCCCTGGAGCTTTGCACCGATCTCTTCGAGCCTGCTGGGCTCGAACGCCCGGGCGTCGAAGGCCAGGGTGGGTGCGCCGCGCTGCACGTCCACGTGGTAGTAGTAGAGTTTGCTCGTATGTAGATTGTCCAGGACGATGCGCAGCCTGGACTGATAGCTGATGGGAAAGAAACTGACCAGGGAGCCCGAGGTCGTGCCCGTGAAGGGCTCGATGAAGGGGAACTCGCCTTCGCCGGTCACCCAGTCGGCAAGCTCGTCCCGGTATGCCGGTGTGGCGAAGTCGTCCACGTAGATGCGGATCACCTCGTCCGCCACCTCCAGGCCGCTGGCCGGAAGCAGCGGCGCGGTCGTGAACCAGATTCGCGAGACGAAACCGGGGCCGTCGTCGTCCGAGGCGATCACGTATCCCTCGACGCCCGGATCGCACCGGCCGGTCTCGTCCACCTCCTGTTCGTACACTTCGGGTCGATCGCCGCAAATACCGATGAAGTTGTTGCAGTCCTTGTTGCCCGGATCGGTCTGGAGGTCGGTCCCGTACATGCGGTCGTAGGAGGAGTACTGGTAGTAGCCCAGATCCCCGAGCACCGGAAGCCCGGCCCAGTTTTCCAGGACCTCGAGTCCCTTGTCCGCAAGCGGCTCCTCCCCTCCGTTCCCACTACACCCGGCCACGGCCAGTACCAGCAAGCCCACGGTTCGGCAGGTTCGCTTCATGGCATTCCTTCCATGCTTCGAGACTAGAACAGCCACCCGAAGATCACAACTCCGGCACCGGATCCCGCAGGAGCAAGATCTCTGCTATTATTCCGAGCGTGCAGCGAGTAGCCGTATTCCAGCAAGGCGGTCGAGCGGAGCCGAAGATCCGCTGGATCCGCGAGCACGGCCGCGGGATCGAGATCGTGCGGGTGGTGTCGATCGACCCGGGCCTGCCCGAGGTGGTCGACAACCCCGAAAGATACCTGCCCGGGGACCTTCAGGCCGACCTGGTGCTGGACTACCTGCGCCAACCGGATCTGACCCTTGCCCTGGCGCTGCGCTGCCGCGAGCTGGGCGTGCCGATGGTGGCCTCGGGGCGCCGCGTGCGGGTCGAGGGCCTCCACGCCCCGCCGACCTGCTGCGGGCTTGTGCGCGACGAGCGCCTGGGAGCCTACGGACGGCAATTCGGCGCGCCTGAGCTGCGGGTGACTTCGGGGCAGGGGAGGGTGGCACGCGTCGAGGTGGATCGCGGCTCGCCCTGCGGCTCCACCCGGGAAGCGGCCCGAAAAGTCGAGGGCCTGGCCTGCGAGGAGGCCGCCGCCCGCTTCGGCCTCGAGGTCCAGCTTCGCTGCCAGGCCGACCCGGCCGGCTGGGACCCCATCCACGGCAAGAGCCCGGTCCATTTCGCCGGCAGGATCCACGCCCGGGCATTTCAGAAAGCCCTGGACTCGAGCCCTGACTCATGACTCTCGCCGCCTTGGATCCTGGCCGGCGTTGGCATGATCGTCATCGGGCGTTGATACCTTGCCCGGCAAACTTGCCACGTGGCAGGCTTGCCACGTGGCAAGTTTGCCACCTAATTAGATTGACAGACTCCAAAATCCGTAACTTCTCGAAAACTCCGGGCAATCCCCAACCCGTTTGATGAAGAGGGATATGGGGATTTGTGGGGGATATGGTGATGAAATAGCCCGATGCATCTCCACCATCTCCTCCTCATCCCCACATCTCCCTTTCTTCTGATCTCCCTTTCTTCTGTATGAATCCGATGGGAGCATGCGCCCGGGATTATTGAGAAGTTACCAAAATCCGTGCTAACTTCTTGAAATGTTTCGGACCTGAGAGCCAGTCACGGCTCTGGCTGGACAGATCCCCCTGACGTTACCGGCGAACCCGGTCGACCAGCTTGTGGTTCAGCTCGTCCAGCGCGGCGGGCATGGCGTCCAGGGCGCCACTTCCGTGTCGCCTATCGGAAGAACCGCGGCAGGTGGTCGCGGTTCGCCTCCAGCATGGCCTCGATGCACTGCTCGGCGCAGAAGCGGTCGGGCACCACCGGATCGAGCAGCAGGGCCTCGAGGGCGGCCCGGCGGTCACCCTCCATGGCGGCTCTGGCTGTGAGCTTGTGGATGGCCGCCTGCACGCTGCACCACCCGGCCAACAGCGGAGGCAGGGGCGCCACCTTCCGGCCGCCGAACCCATCGCCGGTTACCCGGCCGGGCACCTCCACGATGCAGTCGGGCGGCAGGTTCCCGATGTAGCCCGCGTTCGGCAGGTCGAACGCGTCGTAGCGCTCCTCGCGGCCCGCCACCACAGCGGCGATCACGTCGGCGACGATCTCGCCGGAGGGCTCGCCCAGGAAGTCCTCGCAGCCCAGCTCGCCGGCCGCCAGCGACACGATCCGCTCGTCGAGCTCGGCGATGTGGAGCCGGTAGAGGGCGAAGAAGTCGATCGGCTCGAGGCCGGGCGCCCAGCTCGACCGCCACAGGTGGCCGTCTGCCAGGTACTCGCCCACGTGGCTGTCTCCGGCGATCGACAGGTGGCCGGTCAGGCGCAGCAGGTCGGCCACCAGCAGGCGGTCCTGGCTCAGCCGGTCGGGGATCAGCTCGCGCACCCTGGGATAGAGGTCCTCGCCGGTCTGCGCGTCGGTGATCTCCTGGTACCAGGAGAAGTGGTTGAGGCCGGCCGCGACCACCTCCAGCCGCTCTGCGGGCAAGTCCAGCACGTGGGCCAGGTACTCGTTGCCGCCGGAGATCTCGTGGCACAGGCCGATCGTGCGCACCCGGGTGTGGTCGCGGACCGCCTGGAGGATGCGGCTCATGGGGTTGGACAGGTTGAGCACCAGGGCCTCGGGGCACAGGCGCTCGATGTCTTCGCAGATCTCGATGATCGGCGGGATCTGCCTGAGCGAGTGGAACAGCCCGCCCGGGCCGCCGTTCTCGCCCAGGGCCTGCCGGATGCCGAAACGCTCGGGGATGGCCCGGTCCCGCTCCCAGGTGGCGAAGCGGTCGATCTCCACCGAGATGATGACGAAGTCGGCGCCTGCGAGCGCCGCGCGCCGATCGGTCGTCCGCTCGAGGGCGTAGTCGGTCCCGCCGGCCTCGATCAGCCGCCGGCCCAGGCGGAAGACGGTCTCGAGCTTCTGCTCGTCCAGGTCCACCAGGACGATGGTGCTGCCGGAGAGCTCCGCGTTGCGGACGAAGTCGGCGAGCAAGCTCGGCGCGAACTTCGTCGAGCCGCCGCCGATGAAGACGATCCTGGAATCGGATGACACCTCTTGCCTCCAACCACCGTTTGCGGAGTCGAATCTCCTCTATTTGCCAGGGGCGCTCATGGGTGTCTCACCGGCGGTAGTCGAGCACGATCTCGGTCGCCTTCCAGGGCCTGAAGGTCCGGTGCCGGCCGCGCTTAACCTCCACCGTGCTGGAGCGTCCCTCGCGCTCCGCGCGCACGCTTGCCTTGTCCCGCGTGATGTCTATGTGAAAGGCGGCGCCAGCGTGCCTCGCGCCGAAGGCCAGGCGGCTCCAGTGCTCCGGGAGCATGGGCTCGAGGCCGATGCCCTCGTCGAGCAGGGTCAGGCCGGCGAAGCCGGACATCACGACCCAGAGCGTTCCCGTCATGACGCCGCAGTGGATCCCCTCGAACGTGGTTCCGCCCTGGGTGTCGTGGATGTCGCTCTCCAATGCTTCCAGGAACCACTCCCACATGACGTCCCCGAGGAGGATCGAACCCGCGATGGACGCGTGGACCACCTTGCTGAGCGAGGAGCCGTGGCTCGTCCTGTCCACGTAGTAACTGTAGTTGTCCTCGAGGAGCTTGTGGCCGTCCTCGACGGGGTGCCCGAGATCGGTGAGAATGCAACCCACGTCCTCGGGCGCAAGCAGGTAGAAGGTCATCAGGACGTCAGCCTGTTTCGTCACCTTGTAGCGATCCGGCGAGTCCTGTTCGGCCTTGAGGATCCGGTCCATGCGCCGGATGTTGCCGTACTTCTGCCGGTAGTGATTCCAGTCCAGCTCGGGCAGGTCCATGTAGCCGTCGAACTGATGAATGATGCCATCCGATATCACCACGTTCATCTTGCGCACGATGCGCTTCCACTCGTCCGTCTCGGAGGCCTCGAATCCGATCTTGCGGCCGACCTGGCCGAGCACCCCGGGGGGGAGCGTCTCGACGAGATCGAGGGCTCTTTGCAGGAGCCACACGACCATGATGTTGGTGTAGGCGTTGTCCCGCAACCCGCCCTTCTCGTCCGGGGCGTCCGGATGCTTCTCGTGGTATTCGTCCGGACCCATCACGCCATCGATGTGATAGCGGCCGGTGTTGTCGTCGAGCGTCGAGATGTCCGCCCAGAACCGGGCGATCTCCAGCATCATCTCGGCGCCGTACTCGTGCAGGAACTCGGTGTCGCCCGTTGAGCTGCAGTAGTTCGAGGTGTTGTAGAAGATGGCGATGGAGACGTGCCTCTGCCGGCGGCTGAGGTCCGGGCCCCACTTCCCGGAGACGGGGTTGTAGTGCACGATCTGGGTCTCCTCGTCGCCGCCGTCGGCCGTCTGCCAGGGGTACATGGCTCCCGCGTACCCGTTCTCGCGGGCGTACTTCCTGGCCCCGTCCAGCCGCCGGTAGCGGTACAGGAGGAGCGCTCGCGTGATCTCGGGGAAGTGGATGTTGAAGAAGGGGAAGATGTAGATCTCGTCCCAGAACACATGGCCGCGGTACGCCTCGCCGTGCAGGCCGCGGGCGGGCATTCCGGCGTCGATTCCGGTGTTGTGGGGCGAGGCGGTGCACAGCATGTGGTATGCGTGCAGCCGCACCGCCTTCTGCGCGAACCGGTCCCCCTGGATGCGGATGTCCATCTCGTCCCACAGCCGGTGCCAGGCCCTGGCGTGCGGCTGGAGCAGCCGGTCGAACGCGACCGGGTTCGAGAGCGCGGCACGCGCCGCAGCCACGGGGTCTCCGCCGCCGTCCCTCGAGGTGTGGATGGAGACCACCTTGTCCAGCGTGGCCGTCTGGCCCTCCCGGATCTCGAGCTCGAACGTCTCGCTGATCCTTGCCGGGGAGCGCGACACCCGCTTCTCGATGTGCCGGGGCTGGCCGTCCACGAACAGGTGCGTGCGTGCGGAGCATGCTATGTCGATGCCAGAGCGGTTCGTCCTTACGTGCAGGACGGTGCCCTGTCCGGCATCGATCTCCTCTACGGGCTCGAGATGCCTGGAGGCCAGTTGGCGGTAGCGCGCCACGCCGTCGTTGATGATGTCCCCGTCGAGGGTCGAGCGGAACCTGATGCGCGCCGAGTAGTTGAGCGGCGTGAGAGAGAACCGGATCGCCGCACGATGGGGATCGTCCATGGACGCGATCCGCCGGGAGTGGATCCTGGTCAGCCGGCCGCCGCCGTCTCCGACCACCAGGGTCCTTTCAACGACGGCGTCGCGCATGTCGAGGTTCTGGCGGTAGGACAGGACCTCCATGTCGAGGGGGTTTTGGATCTCGCCTGCCCCGACGGCGAACTCGATCGGCAGCCAGTTCGGGCAGTTGACGAGATCGTTGTTGTGGATGGTCTTGCCGTGAACCTCGGTGGGGAGCCTGTTGTAGACGCCCGCTATGTAGGTTCCGGGATAGTGGTGCTCGGACGAGCGCTCGCACTCGAAGCATCCCCTGGTTCCGAAGTAGCCGTTGCCGACCGTGCACATGGTCTCGCGCAGCTTCTCCTCCTCGGGCAGGAACCCGTGGTAGGTCAGGTTCCAGCCGTCCTCCGCAAGCCCGCGGTCGAACCACGCGAGCACGTCGTCCACCGCGATCTGGGCCATGTCCTGAACCACGATGTCCGCGCCGGCCTCCAGGAGCAGGCGGCCGTCGATGTTCCGGGCCACGCCCAGGACGAGACCGAAATTCCCGCGCCTGCCGGCCTCCACACCTGAGACGGCATCCTCCACGACCGCGCATTCGTCTGGAAGGAGGCCGAGGTTTCTCGCCGCGGTGATGAAGATGTCGGGCTCGGGCTTGCCCTCGAGCCCGAGGTCCTGGGAGACGACGCCGCAAACGCGCGTTTCGAAGTGATGCTCGAGCCCGGTTTTCTCGAGGATCAGCCGGGTGTTCTTGCTCGAGGAGGCCACGCCCACCTTGATGGAGCGGCTCTTGAGCTGCTCGATGAAGGCCACGGTGGACTCGAACACCTCGACCCCTTCCTCGGAGACGATCTTCCGGTAGTTCAGGTTCTTGCGGTTTCCCAGGCCGCAGATCGTCTCCCGCTCGGGCGGATCCTCCACGTCCCCGAAGGGGATGTCGATCCCCCGGGAGGCGAGGAAGGACTCGACGCCTTTATATCGTGGCTTTCCATCCACGTAGGACAGGTAATCCTCCTGCGTGAAGGGTTCGAAGGGCCGTCCGTGGCGCTCGGACCAGGCCTCGAGGAAACTGTCGAACATGGCCTTCCACGCGGCGGAGTGCACGCGAGCCGAGGCGGTCACCACGCCGTCGAGATCGAAGATTACCCCTTTGCAGGTGCTCTCAGGCATCGGCGCCTCCAGTACCGGACAGTTCGCCCAGGAGCGCTACGAGTATGTCGGGTTCCGGCACGATCAGCGAGTTCGGGGACATCCGGCGAACCCTTGCCGCGAGCTCTTCGTCCCGGGTCACGAAGGCGCACCAGACGTCCGGCGTCCTCGCGGTGCAGGCCTCGAGCATCCTCAGGTCGGAGCCCGTGTCTCCGGCCACCAGGTGCGGTCCCTCGTCCATGCCGAGGCCGGCGGCCTGGTCGAGGAAGGACACGCCGTCCCCCTTGTCGAAGTCCCTCGACCGCGACCCCTGGCCGGAAATCGTGAGGATGATCTCCAGGTCCAGGCCCGTGTCCTCCAGAGCGAAGCACCCTCCCTCGGGATCGACCTCCTGGACCACCTGCGCGACGCGCTGAACGAAGGACGCCGACTCTTCTTCCGGGACCGACCGGGCGATATCCTGGTGGGCGATGGTGGTCTGGCCGAACTTTAGCTGGAGCCCGGAGCCTATGAGCGAGAACTTCTCGTATGCCGGCTGCTGAACGAGAGACGCGAGGAGCGAGTTGAGCCTCTCGATCATCGCCCGCTGGCCCGGGTCGATCGGAAAGGAATGCCTGTGGCCGTCGGTGTCCACAAATTCCCTGGCCTTTGACGCGGCGTAGATGAACGTTCCGGGCGGGGTGACGGTCACGTCCAGGATGCCTGGATTCGCCAGCGGGGCCGACGTGATCAGCACCGCGTTCCTCGTGCACCTCTCGGCGAATCGCGTCAGGAACACGGCATTGTAGGCCGACTGGACGGAGGAGCGGTAGCGGCCGCAGTAGTTGTTGATCGTGCCGTCGCGGTCCGTGACGAAGCAGTTGAAACGAAGCCCCCCAAGCAGCCTGCGTCCCGCCTCGAGGTGCTCGCTCATGCCGGGATGCAGCACGGCGAGGTGGTCCATGAGAGCCTCCTCGCCCTCATGGAGGAAGACGAGATCCTTCTGAAGCTCGCCGATCTCGTACGCGAGGTCCAGCTCGATCGTCCTGTCGTGGTCCAGCCGGACGCGGCGGCAGACCCCCTGCCCGGGAATCGCCTCGAGCTTCTCCAACGCCTCCGCGAGCACGCGGACCTGCCCGGCATCCACCTCGCCGGTGGAGAGGTAGTCCGTGACGATGTCGGCACGCGCGTCCCTCGTCAGGGACATGAGATCGTAGAACTGCCTGAGAGTCTCGATGTCCTGCATTCCAGGCAAGAAGGTATCGCCCTCCGGACGGGAACTCAAGTGTGGCGGTCGCGGGTGCGTAACAAAATGGGGGGTCTTGGTGCCACGAGAGGAAAGCCTCGGCTGAAGCGGCAACGTAGACGTCGTCGTAGTCGTAGTCGTCGTCGGCTTTTCCCCTGCCCGATTCGCTTGATCGAACCACTGTTGGCGGACCCGTAGTCAGGCTATCGCAACCTGACGTTACCGGCGAACCCGGTCGACCAGCAGACGGGTCAGCTCGTCCAGCGCGGCGGGCATGGCTTCAGTTGAGCATGCGGCCTTGACCGCGGCGGCCTGCTCGGCGGTCTCGGTCTTCAGATCATACAGCCTCGCTGTAACGGTGCAGCCGTCGCCCACCTCGAGGACCCGGGTGGCCAGCGATTTCTCGGCAGCCACGGCCCGGCCGAGCTCGATCTGGAACTCGGGGCTGTAGAGCTCCTCGTAGCTCCTCTTCTTTTCGGCATCGAGCAGCTTCCGAAGCTCGTCGCGCGGCACGACCGCGAAGAGGCCGGTCTCGGCAAGCCTGGTGGCGAGGTACTCGGTCAGCTGCTCGACCGAGTCCGGCTGCAGCATCCCGGCCGGGAACCGGATGTCGAACACGACGACGGCTAGTCGCATCCGCGCCGTCCGCGGATGTCCTGGCGATACAGCCAGTGCCTTGTGCAGCCGTGCGCCGAGGGCGTCCAGCTCGGACTGGTGCTGCTCGACCAGGCCGTCCAGGCGCTCGCAGGCGCCGCGCAGCTCGTTGTTCGCAGAGACTTCGGCGCCCTTCGGGCACCTCTTCACGTCGGCGCGCACGGCCACGGAAGTGTCGGCCGCGCCGCGGGTCAGGGTGACGGTGTAGCGCCGGAAGATGGACGCCTCCCGCTCCTGGACGAATCCGTACAGAAAGCCCGTGTCCTCCCAGCGCGTCTGCACCAGCCCGGCCCGGACGTCGGTGACGGCCGGCTCGTGCCCGCAGACGACAAGCTCCTTCGCAACCTCCTCGACGGTCAGGGAGGCGGGCCCGCTGAACCTGGTGGATTGCTGCACGTGGACGCACGCTGCCATCCCCAGGCAAAGCAGCGGTACGACGATCGACGCGGGCCGAGGTGTTCTTTTGGACATGGAGCCGCTCCTGGGCTGAAAGTGGTTTCACCCAAATGTCTCGAGAAGGATGAAGGCGATGCCGGCCAGGGCACCGATGCCCAGGAGAAGAAGCAGGGGCTTCTTGCTCGAGATTTCTGCCTTCTTCAGGACGAAAAGGCAGACCGACAGGAAGCTGAGCGTAAGAAACACGATCCCCGCCGCTTCCAGCTGAGCGTATCTCGGTCCCCACGTGTACTTGCCGAAGAAGCGGCCGTGAGCGCTGACCGCAAGATTCGAGATTGTAACAACCCCGTAGAGCACGGCGAAGATGCTGCCCATCAACACGCTCACATCGTTGCGATTGCGCCACCAGTAGCGAAAGCACTGGATGCCGAACAAGATGACCAGCGCAGGCAGCCCAACTGCCATGAGGTTGTTCAGGACCTTGATCATGCCTTGCCCCTATACACGGAAAATCGGGGGCGGTCACTACAAAGCTACGGACCGCAAAGCGGATGACTCCTGGTTGACATGGCATGAAATATGCCATAGAAATGTGCCATGGAGGAAGCCATGGCCAGAGACAAGAAGCGGAATTTCCACGTTCCCTTGCCGGACGACCTGTACGCGGAGCTCAAGGCCGAGTCCGACAATCAGGGCCTTCCGGCAACGGTCGTGGTCCGCGAGGCAATAGCGGAGTACGTCACCCTGCAGAAGCGCAAGGCACGCGATGAGTCGATCGAGGAGTACGCGCGCGAAGCGGTCGGTCGCGGTGAGGACCTGGACGAGGAACTGGAACAGGCCGCCGTGGAGCACCTGCTCGAGGACGACATTAAATGAAGCGCGGCGATGTGTACGTGGCCGAGTTGCGGCCCCGATCCGGATCAGAGCAGCGGGGCCGACGACCGGTCGTCATCGTGTCCAACGACGCATTCAACCGGACACCGGGCTGGAGATCCATCGTCGTAGTCCCAATCTCGACCTCGGCCCCCCAGGCCAAGAGAGGACCCACGGCCATCGACCTGCCCCGCGGCGCCGGAGGGTTGAAGCGCCGCAGTGTAGCCCTGTGCCACCAGGTCACTACCCTGGACCGCTCGAAACTGGCACTACGCACGGGAAGCCTGCCAACGCCCCTGCTCGAACAGGTCGGCGCGGGTCTCAAGGCTGCGCTCGATCTGGAGTGATAACCGTCCCCAGAAACACCGAAAAAACGGCGTCCACTGCGGAAAAACGCGCCTGCCAGGACTCGAACCCGGGACCCGCGGCTTAGAAGGCCGCTGCTCTATCCACCTGAGCTACAGGCGCTCGATCGGACCAATTTGATACACCGGGAGCGGCTCGGCTGTCAACGTCCACGGCGGTGAGGCGGATGAACCTTTTTGATTCGCCGTTCACCTGTCCAGCTGGATCTCGAGCAGGAAGGTGTCGCCGAACCTTTGCAGCGGAAGCAGGCGTACTTGATCTGTGCGCGGCCTGGGCCCACAAGCGGCCTCGCGTGGGCCCCAGAACAGGTAGCGGGCGCCGAATCGACGCAGCAGCATGTCCCGCTCGGCCGGGCTGGTGCGCGGATCCACCAGGTTGTGGAACATGCCGATCTTGCGGGCCAGGTCCCAGGTCAGGAACCAGTGGCCCATGACCGCGCGGTGGTCTGACAGGTGCGGCAGCCAGTTGCCGGTGTTGCGCGAGGCCAGCACACCGCCGGGAGGCAGTTTTCTGAGTTCCCGGGCCACCCGCAGCTCGTCCTCTGTTACGAACATGCGGTCGTCCCTTGAGGTGTGGGCGAACGCCCGCACCGTGGTGCGCACCAACGAGTTGCCGAAGACCAGCGCGCCGATGAGCGCGACCGCGATTAACCCACGGCGGGAGAGCGCGAACCTCTGGTTGAGCCACAGAAGGCCGTCCACGGCCGCGATCCCCAGCGGCAGCGACACGAAGTAGAGGAAGTGGCGGCCCTCGAGCAAGGGCGAGAAGCTCAGGGCGCTCGCTGCGGCAAGCCAGCCGAAGAGCAGGGCGGCCCGCGGTCCGTGCTCGCGCATGCGGCGCAGGCCGTAGCAGGCGGCCAGCAGGATGCCGCCGAAGCCGAAAATCCAGAAGACCGGCGAGACGAAAAGGCCCGAGTGGCCCTCCCCGGCCACCCGGGCGAACAGCGGATCTCCCGCCTGCCAGATCGCCAGGGCCGCCACCGGCAGAACCCCGGCGAGCGCCAGCCCGACCGGCTTGAGCGCCCGGACGAACTCGCGGCCGGACGTCCGCACCAGGAGGGCCTGGAAGGGGACCAGCGCCAGGGCGGCCGCGGCCACCACCGCGTCGTAGGCGTGCACCAGGTACATCACCGGCAGCAGGCCGGCCGCGGCCAGGGAGTACTGCCAGCGACGGCGGTCGGAAAGGCCGGCCATCGTGAGCCGCAGCCAGGACAGCAGCACTATCCAGCCGGCCAGGTAGACCGGGTTGTACATGGTCATGTAGGGCGTCCAGCCCAGCACGGTCCAGAGGTTCTTCTTCAGCGCCGCGGCCCAGACCTCGGGCCACAGGCCGCCGGCCAACACCACCCACCCGTCCAGCCCGCCGGCGAAAAGCACGAACAGGCAGGCGAACAGGCGGGACCCGGGGCTCGGGAAGAAAGCGCCCAGGAACCAGTAGAGCACCCAGGCGAAGGCCGCGATTAGGAGCGCCTGGACCAGCGTCCAGGCCCCGGCCACCGTAAGGCCCAGCGCGTCGGCCAGCCGGCCGGTCAGGTACAGCGGCAGGATGACGAGCCGGGGATCCTCGTCGTCCAGGGTGAAGCGGTTGGAGAAGAAAAGGCTGCCGTGGTCGCGCGCCTGGGCCGCGAAGTCGGCGTACTGCAGGGTGTCCTCGATGGAGTAGGGGAATCCCAGAAACACCCGGTCGGGATCGTCGCCTGCTGCGGTGAAGGCCGGTCCGATGCGCAGCGTGCACAGCAGCAGCGAGGCCAGGAGCACTATCAGCAGGTTCAGACGAGGCGCCGGAAGTCTCATGTCAGATGGGGACCCGGAAAACGGAAAAAAATCGGGGCGGGCGGATTTGAACCGCCGACCTCCTGCTCCCAAGGCAGGCGCGCTAACCAGGCTACGCTACGCCCCGACGAGAGGTCCCAGACCATAGGCCAGTCCGCCCTGCGAAGCAAGATCCGTTTATCCGGGCGCAAGCGCGCCCGCATTCGCTAGCCGCGGCTGAAAACAGGGTTGATTCCGCAGCAATTTCATGTCATAACGAGCTGTTGCGCGAGAGTGGCGGAACTGGTAGACGCGCAGGACTTAGGATCCTGTGGCCTGGCCGTGGGGGTTCGAGTCCCCCCTCTCGCATAGATATCTCGTGGTCTTCCGGAGTGTCCTTGAGGCGCCTGGTTATAGTTGTGCTCGCATCTTCATGCCTGTTTTCCGGGTGTCAGATGGTCTCCCAGGCCCAGCGCGACGACGACGACGAATGGGCCGGGACCTGGTCGAGCGAGGACGCCACCGGCGGCAAGCACGATGAGCAGGTCCGGAACGAGATGACCGCGCACCACCCTGATCCAAAACCCGCGGTCGAGCCGCCCGAGGAGCCGGACCCGGACGGAAGCTCGCCGCGACTCGAGGAGGCGCCGGCTACGGCTGATACCGGCGGCTGGCAGATCGAGCCCTCGCCCATCCGCAAGACCCCGAAGCCCCCTCCCGAGCAGCCGCCCACGAAGCCCACGGAGCCGGAAAAACCAAAAACAAAACAAGAAGTTACTGCTAAACCCGCCCGCTCCGGCGCCCGGTCCGACCTGCTCGTCGATGTGGGCGGCGGTATCATCGTGCTGCCGCGCATGAGGAAGGTCCAGCCCGCGGTCGGCCTGGGACTGGGCTGGAACCTGGGCAGGCATCTCGGCTGGCCGGGTCTTTACCTCGCGGCAAACGTGAATACATTCATCGGCGAGAGCATCTGGGGCGCCCAGTACGTGCTTCTGGATTCGGGTCTCGGGTTCAAGGGCCGCTTCGGCCTGGGGCCGGTCAACCTGTCGATCGGATTGGAGTTCGGGCTGCGTAGGATGTTCATCACAAAGGAATCCTCGACCGAATCGCCGAACAGACAGCCCGAGCTGGGCTTCGGCGTATGCTCCGGCCTGACCCTGGACGTGCCCCTGAGCGATCTCTTGTTCTTGCAGATCTCCGTGGACGAATGCTACATGAAGGAACCCTTGTCGACCAATTTCGAGTTCTCGACCGTCATATCCGGCGGTCCGGGACTGGCATTCTGACCGAGGAAGGATAATGAAAGCCACCGTAGAGAAACCAGATCCCCTGCACTGTGCCATCTCCATCGAGCTGCCGTGGGCGCTCATCTCCGAGGAGCTGGACCGCGAGTACAACGATCTGGCCAAGAAGGTCACCATCAAGGGCTTTCGCAAGGGTAAGATCCCGCGCAGCGTGATGCGCCGGCGCTTCGGCCCGAAGGTCATGCCCGAGGTGCTCGCCCGGCTGATCCAGGAGGCCTACGAGGCGGCCCTGATCCAGAACCGGATCCGGCCGGTGGCCGCGCCCGAGCTCGAGCGGGGCGAGATCAAGGATGGCGAGCCGTACACCTTCGTGGCCAGGGTGGAGGTCCAGCCGGAGATCGAGCTTTGCAAGCTCGACGGATTCGACGTCTCGATCGACCGGCCCGAGGCGACCGACGAGATGCTCGAGCAGGAGATCGAGCGCCTGCGCGATTCGCGCGCCGTGCTGGTGCCCATCGGGGGCCGCGACCAGGCCCGCCCGGGTGACACGGCCATCGTGGACTACAAGGCGAGCCGGGACGGCACCGTATTGCAGGGCGGCGAGAAAGCGGACCACGAGGTGGAACTCGGCGCCGGCAACACGGTCCCGGGCTTCGCCGAGGCGATCGTCGACATGAGCGTGGGCCAGCGCAAGGAATTCGACCTGACTTTCCCCGAGGAGGGTTTCCCGCAGGAAGTGGCCGGCAAGGACGTGCACTTCGAGATCGCCCTCAAGGCCCTGAAGATCAAGGAAATCCCGGAGCTGGACGACGAGTTCGCCGAGGACCTGGGCGAGGAGGGCGTCGAGACCGCGGCGGACGTCCGGACCATGGTCGGGCGGAGGCTGCGCGAGGGCCTGCAGGCCAAGGCGGAGCGGGACGCCAGGACGAAGCTTGTCGAGCATCTGCTCGAGGCCAACCCCTTCCCGGTGCCGCCCGCCCTGGTCGAGCGCCAGAAGGTGGCCATGCTGCAAGAGGTGCAGGCCATGCTGCAGTTCAGGGGCCTGAACCCGGACCAGATCTCGGCCAACGCAGGGAAGATGCTCGAGGACATCGCCCCGCGGGCCGAGCGCGAGGTGGCCTCGGCCCTGCTGCTCATCGCCGTCGCCGACCAGGAGAAGATCGAGATCACCGACGAAGAAGTCCAGGAACACATCCAGAAGGTGGCGGCCAAGAGCGGCGAAAATCCGGCCCGGCTCAGGGCGCTGTTCAATGATCCGAAGAGGCTTCAGGAGTTGAAGATCAACCTGCGCCGTGACAAGGTAGTTGATCATTTGATGAAACTGTCTAACATTGCATCATCGGAGGGTGCCGTGGAGCCCGAGAACGGAAAAGACGGCCAAACCCCCGGCATCACATCCCCGTCCGGAGAGTCCAAATGACCCTGGTACCCATCGTTGTCGAGCAGTCGCACCGCGGCGAGCGGGCCTACGACATATACTCCCGGCTGCTCAAGGACCGGATCATCTTCCTGGGCACGGGCATCGACGACGACATAGCCAACCTGGTCATCGCCCAGATGCTGTTTCTGGAAAGCGAGGATCCCGAGAAGGACATCAACGTGTACATCAACTCGCCGGGCGGCACGGTCTCGGCCGGGCTGGCCATCTACGACACCATGCAGTACGTGCGCAGCGACGTGTCGACCATCTGCATGGGCCAGGCGACCAGCATGGGCGCTCTGCTGCTGACCGCCGGCCGGAAGGGCAAGCGCTTCTGCCTGCCGCACGCCCGGGTGATGATCCACCAGCCGATGGGCGGCGCCTCGGGCCAGGCCTCCGACATCGAGATCCAGACCAAGGAGATCCTGCGCCTCAAGCAGATCCTGAACGAGATCCTGGCCCGGCACACGGGCAAGGACATCGAGACCATCGCCAGGGACACCGACCGGGACTTCTTCATGAGCGCCGCGGCGGCGGTGGAGTACGGCCTGGTGGACGAGGTGGTGACTCGCAAGCCCAAGGGGGCTGAAGGCGCGAAGGCGTGACTGGAGCCGGAAGGTGAGTGATCGTTTGAGGAGAGACGCGGGCAGCTACCTGGCCTGCTCGTTCTGCGGCAAGGGCCAGCGGGAAGTGCGCAAGCTGATCGCCGGTCCGACCGTCTACATCTGCGACGAATGCATCGCGCTGTGCAACGACATCATCGAGGAGGAGCTGGAGCGCGACAGCGACCGGCGCACCATGGTGGTGCCCAAGCCGTCGGAGATCAAGGAGGAGTTGGACAACTACGTCATCGGCCAGCACGGCGCCAAGAAGGTGCTCAGCGTGGCGGTCCACAACCACTACCAGCGGGTGGCCACCCGCGGCGTGGTGGACGATGTGGAGCTGCAGAAGTCCAACATCCTGCTGCTCGGACCGACCGGCACGGGCAAGACGCTGCTGGCCCGCACCCTGGCGCGCTTCATACAGGTGCCGTTCACCATCGTGGACGCGACCACCTTCACCGAGGCCGGCTACGTGGGCGAGGACGTCGAGAACATCATCGTCAACCTGCTGCACGCGGCCGACCAGGACGTGGAGCGAGCCTGCCACGGGATCGTCTACATCGACGAGATCGACAAGATCGCCCGAAAGAGCGAGAACCCGTCCATCACCCGGGACGTCTCGGGCGAGGGCGTCCAGCAGGCGTTGCTCAAGATCATCGAGGGCACGGTGGCCAACGTGCCTCCCAAGGGAGGCCGCAAGCATCCCCAGCAGGAATTCCTGCCGGTGGACACCACCAACATCCTGTTCATCTGCGGCGGCGCCTTCGACGGCCTGAGCCAGTTGGTCGAGCGCCGGCTGGGCAAGCACAACATCGGGTTCACCGGCGGCGCCCAGCAGAAGTACGAGCGCTCGCTGGGCGAGATCCTGGCCTGCACCGAGCCCGAGGACCTGCTCAAGTTCGGGCTGATCCCCGAGTTCATCGGCCGGCTGCCGGTCATGACGACCTTGCACGAGCTGGACGAGGGCATGCTGCTGAAGATCCTGGTCGAGCCCAAGGACGCCCTGATCAAGCAGTACGTGCGCCTGTTCGAGATGGACGACGTGACGTTGCGGTTCACCAAGGACGCGCTGCACGCGGTGGCCCGCCAGGCCCTGGCCCGCAAGACCGGCGCCCGGGGCTTGCGCTCCATCCTGGAAAACGCAATGCTGGATCTGATGTACGAGATTCCCTCCCGGACCGACATCCGGGAGGTCGTGGTAAACGAGGACGTGATCGAGCGCCGTGAAAAACCCCTGCTGCTGCTCGACCAGCAGGTCGAGAGCGCGTGATTCCGGTATTCCCGTCGCGTCCCGTAGGTATGCTGTTTCTAGCGAAAGGGCTTCATATTGTTCAGCAAAGACTATGACAAGAAGGACGGGCCGCCTCCGATTCCATCCGCCCGGGTCATCCCGCTGCTTCCGCTGCGGGACATCATCGTCTTTCCCCACATGGTGGTGCCCCTGTTCGTCGGCCGGGAGAAGTCGATCAAGGCGCTCGAGGAGTCCATGCGCCACGAGAAGGAGATCCTGCTCTCGGCCCAGATCAAGGCCAAGACCAACGATCCCAGCCCGGACGAGATCTACAAGGTCGGCTCGCTGTCCGCCATCATCCAGTTGCTGCGGCTGCCCGACGGGACGGTCAAGGTGCTGATGGAGGGCCGCAGCCGGGCGCGCATCAAGCGCTTCGTCGCCAGCGACCCCTTCTTCCGGGTGGAGGTCGAGGACATCCGGGAGCGGGCCGAGTCCAGCCGCGAGGTCGATGCGCTGATGCGATCGGTCTACGCCTCGTTCGAGCAGTACGTCAAGCTCAACAAGAAGATCCCGCCCGAGATGGTGGTGTCGACCGCCGCCATCGACGACCCCATCCGGCTGGCCGACACGGTGGCCGCCAACCTGAACCTGAAGCTCGTCGACAAGCAGGGCCTGCTCGAGACCGAGAGCGCGATGGAGCGTCTCAGGAAGCTCTACGAGCTGATGCAGGCCGAGATCGAGATCCTGCAGATCGAGAGGAAGATCCGCACCCGGGTCAAGAAGCAAATGGAGCGCTCCCAGAAGGAGTACTACCTCAACGAGCAAATGCAGGCCATCCAGAAGGAGCTGGGCGAGAAGGACGAGTACCGGGCCGAGCTCGCCGATCTCGAAGAGCGGCTCAAGAAGAAGAAGATGTCCAAGGAGGCGCTCGAGAAGACCCAGAAGGAGCTGCGCAAGCTCAAGATGATGTCGTCCATGAGCGCCGAAGCCACGGTGGTACGCAACTACGTCGACTGGATGCTGTCGCTGCCGTGGTACGAGTACACCGAGGACAAGCTGGACATCACCGAGGCCGAGCGGATCCTGGACGAAGACCACTACGGGCTCAAGAAGGCCAAGGAGCGCATCATCGAGTACCTGTCCGTCCAGGCCCTGGTGAAGAAAATCAAGGGTCCGATCCTGTGCTTCGTCGGACCCCCCGGGGTGGGCAAGACTTCGCTGGGCCGCTCCATCGCCCGGGCCACCGCCCGCAAGTTCGTGCGCCTGAGCCTGGGCGGCGTGCGCGACGAGGCCGAGATCCGCGGCCACCGCCGCACCTACATCGGGGCCCTGCCCGGGAAGATCATCCAGCACATGAAGAAGGCCGGCGCGGGCAACCCGGTCTTCCTGCTGGACGAGGTGGACAAGATGTCCACCGACTTCCGCGGCGACCCGTCCGCCGCGCTGCTCGAGGTGCTCGACCCGGAGCAGAACAACGCCTTCGAAGACCACTACCTGGATGTGGAATACGACATGAGCCGGGTGATGTTCATCACCACGGCCAACACCCTGCCCGGCATCCCGCTGCCGCTGCAGGACCGCATGGAGATCATCCGGCTGCCCGGCTACACCAGCTACGAGAAGCTCAACATCGCCCGGCAGTTCCTGGTGCCCAAGCAGCTTCGCGAGAACGGCCTGGACGAGGTGGACATCAAGTTCGCCGACAAGGCCATCAAGCTGCTGATCGACCGTTACACCCGCGAGGCCGGGGTGCGCAACCTGGAGCGCGAGATCGCCAGCATCTGCCGCAAGGTGGCCAAGAAGGTCATCAAGGATGGCAAGGACATCAAGGTGCGAGTCGGCTCCAAGTCAGTGCCGAAATTCCTGGGCGTGCACAGGTTCCGGGTCGGCCAGATCGAAGAGCAGGACCGCGTGGGCCTGACCACCGGCCTGGCCTGGACCGAGTTCGGCGGCGAGCTCCTGCAGACCGAGGTCAGCATCATGCCCGGCAAGGGCAAGCTGATCATCACCGGCAAGCTCGGCGACGTGATGCAGGAGAGCGCCCGGGCCGCGGTCTCCTACGTCCGATCGAGGGCGAAACGCTTCGGCCTGGACCCCGACTTCTACGAGAAGTACGACATCCACATCCACGTCCCCGAGGGCGCCACCCCCAAGGATGGCCCCTCGGCCGGCATCGCCATGGCCACCAGTCTGGTTTCCGCCCTGACCGGCGTCCCGGTCCGCCGCGACATGGCCATGACCGGCGAGATAACCCTCAGAGGCCGCGTCCTCCCAATCGGCGGCCTGAAGGAAAAGGTCCTCGCCGCCCACCGCGGCCTGGTCACCGAGATCATCATCCCCGAAGAAAACGAGAAGGACCTCCAGGACATCCCCAAGACCATAACCAGCGCCATGACCTTCCACCCCGTTGCCAACGTGGATGAGGTCCTCAAACTCGCCCTGGTACTCGACGACCCCGAGACCTTCTTCCGCGAGTCCGATACCCTCGACGATACCCCCGACCTCGACGACACCCCCGACTTAGACCCCACCACCTCCCAGGATCACCCCCCTGACGACTCAGTCTCGGTAAACTAAGATCCGTTGCCGTAGCCGTAGCCGTTGACGTCGCCGGCCTTTCCCTAATTCCCAGCAACTGTCTCCGGACAGTACCCACCCGCCGTCCGTCAACTGGCCGTCAGGCCCGGAATCGTTCTCTTTTATATTGACAACCTTCGGACCCTCTGGTACCAAAGTTCGTTCGATGCTCGGGAGTATCGGCAAGATCGTTGAAAACCAGGATTATGCCAAGAAGGTTGCGGGATACGGGCGGGTAGCTCAGTTGGGAGAGCATCGGCCTTACAAGCCGGAGGTCGCAGGTTCAAACCCTGTCCCGCCCATTTTCGGAAGCCCAAGACATGGGCAAGACATGGGGTGGTAGTTAAGATGGCTATAACGCCGGCCTGTCACGCCGGAGGCCGCGGGTTCGAGTCCCGTCCACCCCGTGCTTTTTCAACGGAAAGTCGCATGCGTAAGTGTGCGACTTTCCGTTGTTTCTGCCCGGCTGTTGATTTGTGACGTACTGCGGCATTTTCTTTCTGCCTTATAGCTGCCATGCGACTGCCTGGTCGGTTTGTCCAGGAGCGTCACAGCGTCTCTCTTCACCTCCGGGGCGAGGTGGGCATACCTCATGGTCATCTCCATCGTGGCGTGGCCCAGAAGTTCTTGATGGCCACGTCCGCCCGCCGGTTGATGCTTCGGCCGCCGTCGGGCTTGCAGAACACCAACTCGCCGCGCAGGTGCCGGTGGCGTTTGAGCTCCCCGATGATGGCGGGGGAAAGGGGGACCTCTCGCGCCTTGCCGCTCTTGGGTGTGGTGACGTGCCCCTTGGTGAAACTCCTCTTGACCAAGATCCTGCCAGCGACCAGGTCCACATCGCCCCATCGCGGAAAGATCGGTTGCTTTTTCTGCGATTTGGTGGAAGGAGTAAGAGTTCAGGGACGCGCAGAGAGAACTGTTTAAGGGTTACATACTACGCGTGTTTTTGCTCAGCCAGCGCCGACCCGTGCCAGTCCAGCGACGACTGCCCCGACACACCGCCCCCTCCGCCGTTGCGCGATCCTTCCGAACTGCGATAGGTCTTGATCGGTGCGCCGAAAGATTTTCCTGATATGTTTAACTTCTATTGGATGGTGAGTGGGACTAACGACGGGTGGTTGGGTTGAAGGACGGGCGCGGGCGCGGGATATTTGAAGAAATAGCTTGACAAAACCATCATCAATCATACAAAAAGACATAGAGATGAAGCAGGTTTTCGCGAGAGGTTAGCATGGCCGAAGACACCGAGAAGAAGACAGAAGAACAGAAGCCAGAAGCCAGAAGCTGTCAGTAATACGTCCAGTCCTCCGCCAACCACGCCAAGGCCACTCGCGAGGGTCTTGGCCGAGACAGAAGAAAGGAAAGGGGCAGAAATGAAAATGAAGGCCACAAAGAAAAAGGCAGTCGCCAAGAAGAAGGTCCCCGGCAGGGGCAAGCGCTACAGCGACAGGAGGAAAGCCGGCCTCTTGGCCAAGTACCACGAGCTACGAAAGGCCGGCGCGACCACCGACGGCTCCGCCAAGAAACTAGGCGTGCCCTACATCACCCTGCGCGCCTGGGAGAAGAAGGCCGGCAAGCCCTCCGAGAAGAAGATCGTTCGGGAGGCGTTGAAGAAGGCCGTTGCGCCGCGTAGGGGCAGGAAGCCCGGCCGGAAGCTTGGCCGTCCGAAGAAGTTGGGACGTCCGCGGAAGACTGCTGCGAGGAAGGCAGTGGCCAAGAAGGCCGGCGGCATGGTCCTGGTTACACCGGCCGGATTCAGGATTGAAGGCATTTCCTCGGCCGAACTGGTCAAGGTGCTGAAGTCGTTGAAGTAGTGGAATTTCCGGGATCGTGCAATGTTGAAGGCGCACGATCCCGGGATTGGAGAGGCCGGGGGCGTTCGCACTGGAGCCGCTTCGCTCTACAGCACAAGCGTGTGCGGCCTGGCGGACCAAGTCTGCCTGTCCCTGCGGCGTGAATGGCTCTCTTCCACTTCCCCATTGACACGACCCCTCATGTTGTAGTTATCATTCCCGACCATGATCTCATCACCAAAACCGGAAAAAGGAGGAATCGAAATGAAAAAGGTCTTTGCTGTTCTCGCCATCGTTGCAGTGTCGCTGATGAGTTTCTCCGCACTCGCCGGAGTGACCTGACCCTTTCGGGCGGAGATCGAGTCATCATCAAGAACGGAAAGATGTCCAAGTAGGAACTTGTCCTCCCCCTGCGCACATGTCGTCGAAGAAGACACAACCAGATACCGACAGGCAGGAACAGTTTGTTACCGAGGCGCGGCGCTACCAGGCGCAGCGGGAGCAGACCTATCGGGAGCGAGCGCTCAAGATGTATCCTTGGATCTGTGCTCGCTGCGGACGCGAATTTAGCGGCAAAAAGCTCCGCGAGCTTACCGTCCATCACAAGGACCACAACCACGATAACAATCCACCCGACGGGAGCAACTGGGAGTTGCTGTGTCTCTACTGTCACGACAATGAGCACGCGCGTGATCAGGTTGCCGACGCGTATTGTGAACAGACCCCGGGCGGGGAGCAAGAGCCACCTTCTACGCACAAGCCGTTCGCCCATCTCGGGGACTTGTTGAAGCGCAAAAAATAGCCGATAGAGTAGGAACCCCAAGTGTGTCAGCCGGCCGGCTCGCCGCGTGGCACTCGGAACACCGGGGGCTCGATTCGTTCGGAGCGGCAGCTTGGGCATCGGCCGGGCCGGGTCAGCCGGATGCGCCGCGAGAATGTGTAACCGCAGTCAAGGCATTCGGCAGGCTCGACCACCATGCGCTGTCTCGAGCGGCGCAGGGTCTTTTGCAGGTGCTCCAGGTGGCCGACGATCTCCTTCTCGGTGGCGCGCACCAGACCCGAGAGGTCCCGGGCGGTTCGGGGACCCTCTCGCAGTTGGGCCAGGATGGACTGGCGGAGGGTCTCGGTTCGCTGCTGGGGCGTTGGCTCGGGGCGCGACAGCATCACGACCCGCTTCGCCCGGGCTCGTAGCGGCAGCCCTGGGCCGCCTCGATGAAGGCGCCGTCCACCTCGTCCAGGGTGCCGGTGCGGTCGAGATCGGCGCCCTGGCACCACTGGTTTTTCGAGCGGCAGGGTACGCCGTCGTGCGCGTCCCGTAGGGTCTCGAACAGCGTGGTGTCGGCCGCGTCCACGGTGCCGTCGGCGTTCATGTCGGGCCGCTCGCAGCCCAGCGCGGCCCAGGTGCAATCGAGGATTTCGGGCGCCGTCGTGCACAGGGGCAGGGCGTGGAGCAGGCGCGCGCCGCCAACGATCCGGTGATGCGGCCGCTCCACCGGCTGCCAGGGGTGGTCGGCCTGGGGCACGCCCCGCGCCTCGTACCCCTCTGGGCTGCGCCGCACCGGCGGCGTGTCCCCGTAGTGATCGGCATAGCGCTGCTTGACGGTCTCGCTGCGTCCCGCCAGGCGGCTCTCGACCTGTGTGCGGATCTCCTCGTCGGTGAGCAGCGCCGCGGGCTGGGTGTCGGATAGCTCGAGCCAGGACTCGATGTTCGAGATGTGTTGCTCGGCAACCGAGAGGTCACCCAGGTCGGCCACCGGAGTCGACGCCAGCCCGCCCCAGCCGTCGAACAGGGCGGCCTGGTACATCCGTTCGGCCAGCCGTCCGGGCTGGGTCCTGGTGTAGATGATGTCGGCGAAGATGCGCATCAGTCTCGTCATGTCGCCGAGCACATTGCGCGCCTGCGCGCCGAGCTCGGCCTCGCCCTTCACGTCGGCGTAATTGACCAGCGCGGCTACGGCCAGGGTGATCTCGTAGAAGTCGTCCTGGAAGCCGCCGATCAGGTCCTCGGCAATGCCCGGAGAGCCCTCCTCCAGCCCTCGCACCAGGTCGAGCCACGGCGTGCCGTAGACCTTCATCTGCTCCATTGTGGACCAGTCCTGGCCGCAGAACGCCTCCTCAAGCCGGGTGCAGGTTCGGCCCTCGGGTATCACCTCGCAGCTCACATCCTCGCCGAAGAGGTCGACCAGGAGGTACTCGATCGACGACGGCGCCCGCACCTCGGGCAGGGGCAGGCCGAGGCTCTCCGACGAGATGGCGCGCGAGAGGAAGGCCATCTGGCAGTCGGCCAGGGTGCCGAGGTCCTCGATCTCGGTCTCGCCGTCAGGCCGCACAGCGCCGCTGTTGATCAGGTGATCGTAAGGATTGTGCTCGTCCACGGTCATGATCGCGTCGTTGGCCGCGATCAGGTCGCCGATGCGCCGGCCGGCCTCCACCGCGCGGCGGGCCGCCTCCCGTACTTCGCTCGGCGCGGTCTTGTCGTTCATCGCGTCCATCGCGGCGACGATGCCGAGCCCCAGGTCCGGGAAGTTGTCCCGCGAGTTGTGGTTGCCCCAGTACGCGCCTTCCCAGGCATGGGGCGCGGGGGTGCGCATCAGCGAGGCGCAGCAGTCGCTGGAGCGCAGGTAGCGGGGCAGGGCGGAAAAGCTATAGGTCACGGAGTAGGGACCGGTCTCCACGGCCGGCATGTAGTTGAACAGGATGTCCGCCGGGTCCTCGCGGTAGGTGATCCGCACTCCGTCGTACAAGGTCTCGATGATCTCGCTTTGAAGCTCCGGGCTGTACGGTTCGGGCGCCGTGGCCGGCGCGCCGTCGCGGGTCCGCGTGACCGTGCCGGTCGTGCCGTCGACCACGCGGGTCCATCCCGGGTAGACCATCCGGGAGGTCATCCCAGGGTGTCCGCTGATCGCCTCGTAGAAGTGAAGTCCGTTGAACATCCTCACCAGGGAGAGCTCCAGCGTTCGCGTGCGAAAGATCCGGTAGGCGTGCCAGGCGGTCCAGGTCGAGATGCCGATCATGTTGTTGTCGTTGGGGCCCGGCACGACCTCGAAGTCGTCGCCCTGCCTGGCGATGCCGGCCTTGCCGAGCGTGGCGGCGAATGTCACGCCGCCGAACAACATGAATCGGTTGTACGCCACCATCGCACGGTCCACCCGCTCCTTGTAGTAGAGTTTGAAGGCCCGCGTCGCCGCTGCGATGTCGGCCACCGGTGTGGCGAGCTGCTCTTTGGAGCTGCATGCCCCGACCAGAAAAGGGAGTGTGAGCAGACAGACCAGCGCGCGTCGGTGCGACGCCGTTGACCGGCGATGATCATGTTTTCTTGACATCACGTGCTCCTGGCCGCGGTGGCGCGGCCCGCCAACCCCCCATTCCGTTACGCACTCCTAGCAGCATAGGCACGTTTTGACAATATCGATCCTGGAGTGCTATCGAGGTTCAATGGATTTGCTCGAATTCGCGAAGAAGCATACGGTTGGCATCCGCCTGTTCCTGCTGGCCTTCCTGACGCTCTACCTGGAGCTCGCCCTGATTCGCTACACCGCCGCCGAGGTGCTCTACCTGGGTTACTTCTCCAACTTCGTCCTGATCTCGGTGTTCCTCGGTATCGGCGTGGGCTTCCTGATGGGAGGCAAGAAGGTCGAGCTCTTTCGCTACTTGCCGCAGACCATCCTTTTCCTGCTCGCGTACGTGCTGGTCACGCGCATCGACGCCACCGCTTTGCGCCACAACATCGGGCAGCTTTTCTTCGGCCACAACGCCTCCGAAATGCAGATCCCGCTCGAGCTGAGCCTGACGCTGATCTTCATCCTGATGGCGTTCGCGTTTGCGTGCATCGCCCAGGCGACGGCGCGTTGCTTCAAGCACTACAAGCCGCTGGTGGCCTACTCGCTGGACATCGGCGGCAGCCTCGCCGGCATTGCGGTCTTCACCCTCCACTCCTGCCTGGGCGGCACGCCCTTGCAGTGGTTCGCGGTTGCGTGGGTGCTCATCGCCGTCCTCTCCCTGCGCAGGTCGCTGTTCAACGCGGTGCTCATGGGCGTCGGCGTCGCCTTGCTGGTGTTCGCCGGTCGACCGGACGCGCCGTTCAGCGAATGGTCGCCCTACCAACGCATCGACGTCTCTCCAATTAGGAACGGCTACCACCTCCTCGCCAACGGGATCGGACACCAGACCATGGTACCCGTCGGCATGAAGGAGGCCGTCTACGACTACGCGTACACCGAGTTGGTGAAGCGGCGTGGCGGCCGCAAGTACGAGAACGCGTTGGTCATCGGCGCCGGCTCCGGTACCGACGTCGCGTACGCCCTCCACTATGGCGTCCAACACGTGGACGCGGTCGAGATCGACCCGCAGATTCTGCGCGCCGGGCGGGCCCTGCACCCCGCCCGGCCCTACGCCGACGAGCGGGTGCAGACCCACGTCACCGACGGACGCGCCTTCATGGAGCGAACCGAGAATCGCTACGACCTGATCATCTTCGCACTCCCCGATTCGCTGGCCTCGTTTTCCAACCTCTCGAACATCCGTCTGGAGAGCTTCCTGTTCACGGTCGAGTCGTTCGGCCAGGCCAGGGAACTGCTCAATGACGATGGCGTGCTGGTTCTCTACAACTACTATCGCAAGCGCTGGCTGGTCGAGAAGCTGGCAGAAATGCTGGCCGCGGTCTTCGGACACGATCCCGTCATACGCACCTACAACGACGAGAGGGGCGGGATGTTGTCGGCACTGGCCATTGGACGGCAGCTCGCCGGAGAGGAGCGCGACGGGCCCTCGATGGAGCTGGCGACCGACGACTGGCCATTCCTCTACATGCGGGAATCCCACCTGCCCCCGATGTACCTGGCGATAATGCTGCTCTTCATCGGCTGCGCTGTGGTCGGCGTCGTTGCGACCGGAAACGCCGGGTTTCAGAACGTGCGCGAGAATGGCCCGTTCTTCTTGATGGGAGCGGCTTTCCTGCTCCTCGAGACCAAGAGCATCATTCAGTTCTCGCTCCTGTTCGGCGCGACCTGGCTGGTGAACTCGCTGGTCTTCTTCGCCATCCTATGCTCCGTGCTGATCGCCAATTTGATCGTCGCCAAGCTCGATTTCAAATCGCCCTTCTGGCCGTTCGCGCTGCTCCTGGTCTCGCTCGTCATGACCGTTGTCCTGCCGCTGCAAACCCTGCTTGGGATCGAGAGCTTTCCACTGCGCTACACCATCGCATCACTTGTGCTCTTCTCGCCGATCTTCTGTGCCAACCTGGTGTTCGGCTATCTGTTCAAGGACACGCCGAAGAGCGACACCGCCTTCGGTTGGAACCTGATTGGGACGATGATCGGCGGGGCGATCGAGTACACATCGCTGAGCATCGGATACCATATGCTGGCAATCGTGGTCGCGGTTCTGTACGTACTGACCGCTGTCTGGGCGATTCGCATGAAAAAATCAATTTGACATTCATGTTGGCAACGCCTAAGATGCTTCGAACTCATCGGCTTGAGAGAGGGATATACTGATGGACTTTCCGTTGAAAAATTCCTGGAAGACAATAACGGGTTCGAGACGCGAGAGAGCAAGATCTCACGGGCCAACCGCGTCATACAAGAGGGTCCTGCTGGTCAATCCTCCCATGGAACCGATGGGAGCGGAGTTCATGATGGAGGATGTGCCTCTGCGGCTGGAGTATCTCGCCGCCTATGTCAGGAAGCATGTCGAGCAAGTGGAAGTTCTCGATCTCACCAGAGACTCGCGGCCACTGAGACACTATCTCAAGAAGCTGAAGCCCGATCTGGTGGGCATCGGAGCCAACTATATATCTGTGCATAAAAACGCGCTTGAACTTGCAGGGGAAGCCAAGCGGTTCGGGGCCCATGTTGTCGTCGGGGGTTACCAGGTAACTGCCCTGGCTGAGGTTTTCGCGGCCCATCCGGATATCGACTATGTCGTTCGAGGCGAGGGCGAAGAGACCTTGTTGGAGATCATTCAGAAGAGGCCGCGCAATGAGATAAAGGGTCTATCCTACTCTGACGACGGTGAGGTGATCAACAACGAGGACAGACTCCTGATTGAGGATCTGGACTCGATACCCTTCCCCGAGAGAGACAGAAGGAAAAGTGCATACAACTCGCCTTTTATGGACCTGGAAAGTGACGTGTCGACTGCTTACGACATGATCATCACATCTCGAGGGTGCTGGGGAAGGTGCAAGTTTTGCACCGAGCCTCTCATGTCGCGAGGAACGCAGAGATATCGCAGACCTGAAAAGGTAATAGAGGAGCTCGAGGAGATAATCAGGCTTCACAAGGGGAAGAAAAGACTGAGGGTGTCGATATCGGATCCGAATTTTGGCGGCAACCCAAAGGTGGCTGAAGAACTATGCGACCATTTGATTGCGTTCCAGGCGAAATGCAAGGCGGATGTGCATTTCTTCATCAGCGTGAGAACGAGTACGATAGCAAACAACAAAGAATTAGCCCGGAAAATGGTCAGAGCGGGCATGGATTATGTTTTTGTGGGCATGGAGTCGCCACGAAAAGAAGATCTCAAGGCGCTCTCCAAGGGAAGAGAATCAAAGGAAAAGCAAGAGATGGCGGTGAAGTACTTGAAAGACAACGGCGCTGCGGTCATGAGCAATTTTCTATTGGGCCTGCCCGGACAGACGGAAAATGATATATTGGGCCTGGTTGACTACGCAAAGGAACTCGAGCTGACAGATTGTTATTTTTCAATAATGACCCCCCTGCCGGGATCAAGGCTTTACGATGAAGCAATAAAGAACGATCAACTTCTGGAAAAAGATTTCACCAAATACAGATTGTGGGACATGGTTATCAAGCACGACAAGCTGACTCGCGGCAAGGTGAGAGAACTTTGCGTAAGATGCAACGCCAAGTGGTATAATGATCTCTTGCTCAAGCAAGAGCATCAAAGATGGGTGATGAGTGGGGAGAAGAAGAAGCTGTATGTTTTTGCGGATAAATTCAAGGTGCTCTTGGGATTTTTTGCGTTTACATTTGTCGGTTCGGACGCCGACGATGAAATTTCCGATCTTGACACTTCGATGCTGGTGAAGGACATGCCGAACACCGAACTCAGAAGGTTCACGGAAGACAACGCGGTGCACGAGATTCTCGAGATGGACCGCTTCCTGAGGATATTGGGGGATCAGAAGATCCAGGTCAGTTTGAAATTGAATTCAGAAGACAGTGTTAGCTGGGTGATGAAGACGAGTAATGCCGGTGTGGAGTACCTGGATGCAATAAATGGAACAACGGAAAATCCCAGTATCGCTGTCAATATATCGATGAGCAGCGGATCGCTCGATCCAAAGAAGATCATAAGGCGCATTCTCAAAGACAACAACGACATGAGGTCCAGGATCAATCTCATGAGACTTGCGGCAGCCGTTTGCAGTGAAGTGTTGACTTGTTATGTGGACAAGACCGTTGAAAAACTACGTTACAAGACCAATGGAATCGTGACAGGGGCTGCGCAGATGGCTGCTGGTGTGCAAAGAAAAAATCTTTACAAAGGCAAAAGATCGTAATAAAAAAACATGGAGACGAGGCGAATATTCAGGGAGGCCGACCAAGCCAAGACCACTTGTGAGGACTTCGGTCGAGACCAAGGAAAAGAAAGGAGTTGAAATGAAGAAGAAGGCCATCAAGAAAGGGGTAGCCAAGAGGAAGACAGTCAAGAAGGTTGCGAGGAAAAGGAAAAACGTCAAGAAAAAGGCAGCCGCCAGGAAGAAGGTCGCCGCCAGGGGAAAGCGCTACAGTGACAAGAGGAAGGCAGCGCTGTTGGACAGGTACCAGGAGCTGAGAAAGGCCGGCGAGACCACCGTGGCCGCCGCCAAGAAGCTGGGCGTGCCTTACATCACCCTGCGCGCCTGGGAGAAGAAGGCCGGAAAGCCGGGTGCCAAGAAGGCCGTGGTGCGCAGAGGCAGGAAGCCCGGACGCAAGCCCGGTCGCAAGCCAGCCGCGGCAGAGAGTAGCGCAGGCGGCATGACCCTGGTCACCCCGAGCGGATTCCGGATCGAAGGCATTTCCTCGGCTGAGCTGGTCAAGGTGCTGAAGGCGTTGAAATAGGGAATTACGGGCATGAAGAACCCACGGGAGTTCCACCGACTGGTGGTCCGTGCGATTCTGTGGGGTTATGCCGTCCTGAGCCTCCTGGGCTTCTTTGGATTCGTGCTGGAGAAATCCACGTCGGTGACCCCTCCGCTGAAAGGGGTGCCGTGGCAGAGGCCGTCCGCGGACGTCAATCTCGCCTATTATCCGAACGGCACCTGGGTGGAAGCCAGCTCCTTCGGCTTTCTTTATCTGCACCACCCGCTGTTCGTCATCGACGGGCGAAAGAACCCACCCAACCGGCTCGAGGAATGGGTGCCCGACCGGCGGACCGACGCCGAGCCTTTCCTGGCCGTCCACCTGGCGCGACCCGCCGACATCCGCGAGGTGGTGGTGAGCCACGAGAGGCGATACTCGGAGAGATACTACCGGGTGAGCTGCGTGAGGGACGGCCGGGAACTGGAATCACTGAATGCTTCCGTCTCCGGCCCGACGGAAGTGACCTACCCGCTTCGCTGCCAGCAGGCCGATGCGGTGCGTCTCGACTTTGCCTGGGACCCCTATGATCCGGAAGGACACATTCGCATCTTCGAGATCGAAGTGTGGGGACGATGAAGACCGGTCGCGACATCGTTCTTTTCTGGAGCATCATGGTCGTGGGCCTTGCGGTTCACGTGCTTTTCTGGGCCCTCAAGCAGGGAATGCATCATCCCGACGAGATCTTTCAGTACATCGAGCCTGCCTTCGTCCGCCTCGAGGGCATGGGTTGGCTTCCCTGGGAGTTCGACCGGGGTGTGCGGAACTGGACCCTGATCGCTTACTACGGTGGCTGGATGAAGCTGTTCATGCTGCTGGGCGCTCAAGGGGAGTGGCTCCACAAGCTCATCTGCCTGCACAACGCCGTTCTCGCTTTGGCCGTCGTGCCCGCCGTGCGCCGGCTGGGAGAGCGCTACGGGGGAGAATCCGGTGGCTGGATGGCGGCGATGCTCGCCGCGGTCTTTCCGCCCATCGCCTTCTTCTCGCCTCATTCTCTGAGCGAGGTCCCTTCCATGGTGCTGTCCACCTGGGGGATTGTCTTGTGGCTCGAGGGGCGCGGAACCGAGCGGGAGATGCGCTGTGCATTCCTCGCGGGGGCGCTCTGCGGGTTCTCGGTGGTGGCCCGGTTCTTCTCGGCGGTACTCCTCCTGGTTCCCCTTTTCGATTACCTGTTCCGGGCATTTCGAAAGAACAGGGCCATCTGGATGTTCGTCCTCGGGGGGCTTCTTCCTCTGGGGGTGCTGGCCATATCCGACTGGATCACCTGGGGAGCTCCTCTTCACTCGGCCATCGAGTACTTCCGGTACAACATCCTCGAATGGAAAAACGCCGTTCACGGAACCAGTCCCTGGTGGCAATACCTGGGCTGGCTGTTCGAACGGCTGAACTTCGGACTGATTCTGTTCATACCGCTCCTCCTGATCGGGATCCTCAGAGCCAGGCTGCTCTTCTTGACCATCTGCATACCGCTGGTGGTGCTCTCGCTCATCGCCCACAAGGAAGAACGCTTCATGCTTTGCCTATGGCCGCTCGTGCTGGTGATCTTCGCGGCTGGAACCAGCCAGCTGTGTGAATGGGTGAAGTCCTGGCACCCGGAGTCCCGCCTGACCTCGGTCATCGCAGTCGTCAGCTTCGCCGCCATCGTCACCGCGACATCGTTCGGGGTGGAGAAGCTCGAATGGAGATGGCTCGGCGGCATCTTAGCGGCCCAGAGCTACGTGGGTCGACAACCGGACGCCACCGGCTGCATGTTCAGGAGTCGGCAGCACCTGACGGGGGGGTACGTGTACCTCGACCGCAACATCCCCATGATCAGCTATAGATCGAATCTCAGCCACAACCCCCTGTTCAACTACTTCATCTTTACAGCCCGGTCTCGGGAGGCACTTCGGGCCAGGCGACTTCGGTGGGAGGAGATGGCGAGGTTCGACGATATCGTCGTCTTCCGCAGACCCTCCGAGATCGCCCACAGGGAAGGGAAGAGGTGACCCTCAGTCCCTTTTTTCCTCGGTCGTGATCAGCTCGACGAGGGTCGTGGTCAGGGTGAAGGCCGGCTTCGAGGGCTTGGTGCCGAGGTTGCTGACGTGGATGAACCCGATGCGGCCGAGCAAGTTCTCTCCGTCCATCAACACCTTCGCCAGGGCGAGGATTTCCTTTTCGCTGCGGTTCAGCACCACGCTGATCGCCGCGGGGTTCAGGAGGGGCAGGAGCTTCTTGGTCAGGTCGGGATTCCAGCGCAAGAAGGCGTTCACGGCCTTGGCCAGGGGGCCGGCGCCGACGTGCAGCGCGACCCTGCCGAGGAAGACGGCGTTCCGGTCGAGGAGGATCCCGAGCGCCTTCCCGACGGCCGCCGGTTCCGTGGCTCCGATCGTCCGGGACAACAGGTCGGGGTGGTCCGCAAGCAGCCGCGTCGTGGAGGCGGCCAGCGCCCGCGTGTCCAGGGAGCCGGCCAGGGCGCTGAGCGAGCCGGACCCCCGGGTGAGCACGGCGTTCAACGAGGTCGCCAGCGCGCGCATGTCCAGCCGGGTCAGCACCTCGGCCAGGAGATCCGGCCGCGCTTTCAGGGCCGCGTTCACCACGCCGCCGAGCGCGTCCGGATCGAGCTTTTCGGCCAGCGAGCCGACGAAGCCCGCACGGTTCTTCATGGCGCGGTTGATCGAGCCGGCGATGAGCCCCGGGTCGAGCCCGCCGACGAACTCCTCGGCCGCAGAAGGCCTTCGCTTTACCATCTCGTTCACGACCCCGGCCAGGACCGCTGGGTCGAGGGAGGAGGCGAACTCGCCGGCCTTGTCCGCGTGATCGGCCAGCGCGACGTTCACCGCCCCGGCCAGGGCGGCGGCGTCGAGACCGCCGAACAGCTCCGGGACGAAGGTCGGGTTCCCGCGCATCGATGCATTCACCACGCCGGCCAGGGCCACGGGGTCGAGGGCGCGGACCAGGCGGACCGCGAAGGCCGGGCTCCTGGTCATCACGAGGTTCGCGATCCTGGCCAGGGACCCGGCGTCGAGTCCCTTGATGAGGGAGAGGAAGAATGCGTGCTTCTTCAGAACCGAGTTCGCTGAGCACGCGACTTGGGACGGGTCGAGACCATCGAGGATGTCCGGGACCAGCGAACCGTTTCTCTCGAGAGTGTCGTTCATCACGCCGGCGATGGCCCTGGCGTCCAGGGACGCGATCAGCTCTTGCGTGAAGTCCCTGTTCTGCTGGAGGACGATGTTGGTAGACCTCCCCAGAGCCCTGGCGTCCAACTCGTGGAGCAGCCTGCTCGCCAGGTCGGGGCTCTGGGTCAGGACCACGTTCAGGGCTCCGGCCAGCAGGGCCGGGTCGAGGTTTGTGAGGTAGTCGTTCAGGACGCCGGGGTCGTCCTCGAGGAGGCGATTGATCATGACCGCCACTGGCTTCCGATCGATCTTGCTCGCCAGATCGCTCAAGAACCGCGGGTTCTCCTCGATGAACTCGTTGGCCCGCGGAACGAAGTAGCTTTCCGCCACGCTCGCCATCACGTAGTCCCCAAGCCCCGTGACCAGGGACAGCGGGACCGCGACGAAAAGTGTGAGGATCGTGAAGATGTTGAGAAGGTTCAGCACCTTCTGCAGGCGAAGGTCCAGCAGGACGCTCCGTCGGGCTTCTCGTTTCTTGGGCGAGTTTTCCATCTTTCGCTCCCGTCAGGGGCCGGGATCGAAGAGCAGGGCCATGTCCTCGAGATCGCCGTTGGCCAGGCACTGCTTGCCGACCACCAGGTAGAAGGCGCCTCCGCCATAGATGCTCTGGATGTCACCGGGACGGCGGATCACGCCAAAGGCGTTCAGGGCCAGGAGCAGCTCATCCCGTTCGGGGTCGAAGCCGTCCTGGAGGTCCTCGTTGTGGAATCGCGGCGTGCCGAGGATCTGTCCTTGCCCGCGCGGCAGGGACTTCTCCACCTCCTCGAAAAGCTCTCCGGGCAGGGACGAGGGGTCGAGGGTCCAGCCCTGCTCGAACTCCAGACCGATCTCGGTGAACACCTCCGCGTCTTCGTCCAGGTCTTCCGGCGGGTCGACGGGCTTGAGGTCCACGGCCGGGTCGTCGCCGATCAGCACGGCGCACTCGGGCTCGCCCTCGAACAGGTCGGCCCTGTCAGTTGTGCAGAACATGTACAGCAGTCCCTGGGCGGGCAGCTTCGAGCAGCCCTCGAGCCCCTGGCACTCGGCGAAGTTGATCTGCGCCACGAAGGCCACCGGCCCGTCGTCGAAGCCGAGCGGCCATTCGACGCCCACCGGCAGGTCGGGCACGCCGCCCACCTTGGAGGCGCCCAGAGCCGGTGGCGAGCCGTCGGTGGACAGCCTGATCAGCAGGATCGGCCGCAGGCCGTCGGCGATCTCCTCCTCCTGTTCGGGCCACCTGGTACTGATGGTCTTCAGCAGCCGGGCGCGCGGGGAGTCCTCGGCGATCTCCTCCAGCCTGGTCAGGTGCTTCTGGATGCGCTTCTGGGTCTCGTCGTCCACATCCTTGATGGAGTTCAGCAACTCCTCGAAGCTCGGCGCATAGTCCGCATCCGTGCCGTCTGGTTTCTCATCTTCCATCCGGTCGATGCTATTGCCAGGCCACCGGGCGGTCAAGACCGCGTCCCCTCAGGGATCTTCGTCTCCCTGCGTTCCTTCGCCTTTCCAGCGCCGCTCGATCTCCTGCTTGCCCTCGTCGGAGGCCTCGATCCGCCACTCCTCGTGCAGGTCCTCGGTCCAGCGGCAGTTGTAGGTCCAGGAGTATCCGGTGACCGCCACGCCCAGGAAGAAGGCAGCCGCCACCGCGCCCAGCGCTCCGCCGGTTATGTTCGCGGTCTGCGAGCCGAAGGCCCCGTCGTCGTTATCTCCCACGCCCAGCGCGAACACGGTCGCGGAGCCCGCGGCGAGCCCCAGCCCGAGGCCCAAGTCGGTCGAGGGGAAGGCGTAGGAGGTGCACTCCAGCTCCTGGCTGATCTCGTAGTCGTCCGGCACGCTGTTCGCGCCGACGAACGAGCACGCGCAGACCTGCAGGACCGCGAACCACAGGATGACCAAAAGACCGGACCCGCGCATCTCGACCCTCCTCGCTGGGGCTGGCTGGATGAGGCGGTCATGATAACACGAGATGGGGGTGCTGATGAGAAGAAATCATGGTTGTGCGGTTGGGGGTGTTTTATACTATGCAAGGATGTCGTTATACGCATGAGACATCCCGGAGGCGTCGGAGATATGGAAGACCTGAAACCGCCTTGTGTTCTGCAGGCCAGGGATCTCGACGACGCGTGGTTCACGGCCCTGTGGGCCTGCCTGGAGAAGAACCCTGACGGGTCGTTCAGGTACAGCCAGAGGTACAGGATAGACCGCGGCAGCTACGAGGGCCAGGAGCGCCTGGAGATCGACACCTTCCTGGTAGACGTCCTCCATCCGGGCTCGGGCCCGCTGATCCCCCAGATGCCCGCCGGGAAGGAGCACCTGGCGCCTACCACCGCCGAGCAGGCCCAGAAATACCTGCTGTACCTGTTGACCGACGAGAAGCAGCCGGAGGAGCAGTACACCTACGGCGAGCGGCTGGTCGGCCCGCGCGTCCTTTTGGGGTTCGAGCGGCTCGTGAAGAAGGACGGGAGCGAGGTGGACGGGGCTGACCTGGAGCTTACCGTGAACGGCCAGGCGTTCCCCCTCGGAGGCCTTCCCCGGACGGTCGACCTGCCCTTTGCCGTGAACCCGGTCCAGGAGGTCATCCGGCTCTATCGAGAGGACGGGCACAACACCAACCAGGCGATCATGGAGATCGGCATGCCGTCGGACATCATGCTCCCGGACCCGCCCTGCCTGCGCCTGGTCGACACCCGCATCCGGAACGACAAGCTCCACTTCATGGTCTACTTTCGCTCCTGGGACCTGTACAACGGCTTCCCGGTCAACCTGGCCGGCCTGCAGCAGCTCAAGAAGTACATGGCGGACGAGATCGGAGTCCAGGACGGCTGCATCCGCGCCATGAGCAAGGGCCTGCACCTGTACGACGACATGTGGGAGCTGGCCTGCCTGAGAACCGGACAGGACGGCGCGATCGAGAAGACGGAGTCAGAATGAGAGTAAGATCTTTCGGAATACAGGGTGTCCTGGCGCTCTTGCTGCTGGTCGGCGTCTCGCCCGCCTGCGAATCGAAGTCGCGCGTCGATCCCTGCCTGGATCGCGAGTGCGGCCCCTCGCCGGACACGGGCGAGGACTGCGGCGAATGCCCCGGAGACACCGAGTTCTGTACCGCCGAAGGCCGGTGCGAAGACGATTGCGCCGGGAGGGAGTGCGGCCTGGTCCTGGGACGCGCCGTTCGTCCACACGGCCGAGCGGTTCGCGAAAGACCGGGATCCCGGCATCATCTGGGAAGGTCACAAGGCCGGGCGGGAGATCGGATACTGCCACCTGGAGAAGCTGCACGATCTCGAAAGACTGCCGGCGGACGGCTTCCAGGTGGTCTGTTTCCCGGTCAAGATCAAGGGCGCGTCCGCGGGCTGGACGCGGGCGGTGGCGATCATGGATGATTGACCCGGGAGGGCGCTGATGAAACTGGTCACCTTCGTCGAGGGCGGGAGCACAGAGAGGGTGGGGGCCCTGTGCGACGATCTCACGACCGTCGTGGACCTGTCCGAGCATTTCCCCGACATGCTGACCCTGATCGACGGCGGGCGGGCCGCGCTGGACACGGCGGGCCGAGCCTGCCGCGACCGTGCGCGCACCGTCCCCCTGGCCGGCGTGCGCCTCTTGGCGCCCGTGCCGGTCCCCAGGCAGATCCGCGACTGCATGTGCTTCGAGAAGCACGTCCGCCAGGCATTCGAGCAGGCCGCCCGCATGAAGCTCGGCAGACTGGCCAGCCTGCCGATCGCCCTGGGCCTGGTCCGGATCCCCGGAATCTGGTACAAACAGCCCATCTACTACAAGTCCAACCGGTTCTCGGTCATCGGCCCGGACCATGACGTGATCTGGCCGGACTACGCCGAGCTGATGGATTTCGAGTGCGAGCTGGGAATCGTGATCGGCAAGCAAGGCAAGGACATCTCCCGGGACAGGGCCGCCGAGCACATCTTCGGCTACCTGATCTTCAACGACATGAGCGCCCGCGACGCCCAGTTCGCGGAGATGGGCGGGCGCCTGGGACCGGCCAAGGGCAAGGATTTCGACACCGGCAACGTCCTGGGACCGTGGCTTACGACCGCTGACGAAATCGACGATCCTTACGACCTGACCATGATCGCGCGGGTCAACGGCGTGGAATGGGGGCGCGGCAGCAGCCGGGACATGTACCACCGGTTCGAAGACCTGATCGCCCACATCTCCCGCTCGGAGACCCTGCACGCCGGCGAGGTGATCGGCTCGGGCACCGTGGGCGACGGCTGCGGCCTGGAGCACGGCCGCTTCCTCGAACCGGGGGACGTTGTGGAGCTGGAGATCAGCGGCCTGGGCGTCTTGAGAAACCGCCTGGTGAAGAAGTGATCGAAAGATGCGGGGGCGGGGTCGGGCACCTGGTAGGATCGGAGGTCGACGAGGAAGGCGGCGATGCATCGACTGCAAGCCCTGTTCTACTTTCCCTGGCTGGAGTTCCAGCGGATCATGCTCGGGAGGAAACACAGCGCCGAAGTCGACGTGACCGACAACTGCAACCTGGGTTGCAGACACTGCTACCACTTCCACGGAAAGGACGAGCTCGACAGGCGAGAGCAACCGCTGCGCGTCTGGGAGGAGCGGTTCCTGGAACTCCACCGGGCGGGCGTGCGGCTGATCCTCCTGGTGGGCGGGGAGCCGGCTCTGAGGACCGATGTCCTGATGCTCGCCGATCGGATCTTCCCCTTCATCTTCGTCATCACCAACGGGACCATCAGGATCCCGCGGCGGTTCAAGCACCGGCTGTTCATGTCCCTGGACGGATCGCGGCGGGTCAACGATCAGATCCGAGGGCGCGGCGTCTACGATCTTGTCCTTCGGAACTACACCGGCGACGACCGGGTGGTGATCAACATGGTCCTGGCGGCGGAGAACTACGCCGAGCTCGAGCACGTCGTCCGGGTCGCACGGACCAACGGATTCCAAGGGGTGATCTGCAACCTCTATACGCCCAGGAAAGACGGCGAGAATCCCCTGCAGCTCACCCACGAGGTGCGCAGAGACGTGATCCGGGAGTTGCGGCGCGTCAAGAGCCTGTACCCCGGCGATCTCCTCGTGAGCGAGGCGATGATAGACTGGTACTCGGTCCCGGATCACCAGGGGTCCTGCTACTGGGGGGATGAGGTCTTCCACTACGACGTCTCATGGAACCGCCGCCGGTGCTTCGGCTCGAATGCCGACTGCGCGAACTGCGGCTGCCTGGCCGGTGCCGCCCAGAGCCCTCTCAGCATGCTCAAGCACCCCATGGAAATGCGGGCCCTCATCTACGAGGTCGGGGATCCGCAAGACCGGCCCGCGCCAACCTGGGGCGGGTTCGCCCGCCGATGCATACACAGGTTGTTGACCGGGCGGCGTTGATACCCCCCCGGTCCACCTGGTGCACATGTTCTTTGGCCGTCTCGAAACCCTTTGACGGCTGAGGATACAAGGGCGTACGATTTGATACTTGGGTGAATAACGGTTATATTCGTGCCGGTGTCTCGATTCTGACAGAAACGAAAAGGAAAGAAAATGACCACGGAAAGCCGCACATCATTCGCCATGGCCGCTATGGACTTCGCCGGGATGTTCAACGCCTTCTTCAGCGAAAAGCCGGTTGCGGGCTTCATCTCGGAACTCACCTCCCCCGAGGGGCAATCTACCGGGGGAGGGGTTCAGGCCCGGCAGCACATCACCATGACCCACCAGGTCGAAAGCAAGAACCTGGTAGTGGGATCCTGCAACAACGTGGAGAAAAAGGTCGAGTTGCGCAGCTACGAGTACGTGGCCGGCCAGTACAAGCAGCGCTACGGGGGCGAGGCGTTTCCCGTCGGTCGCGCCGAGTACGAAGACCTGGTGAAGCACTTCAACAACTTCTTCACCAGCCAGTCGCTGACGGTGAGCATGATCGCGGAAAAGAAGGCGTCGGCTCCGACGCCCGCCGCCAGGGCGGGCAAGAGCTCGACCGGCCTGATCATCGGCATCGTCGTGGGCCTTCTTGTCGTGGCGGCCGGCCTGGTGTACTTCTTCGTCTTCCACCAGTCCTGAGAGCCCGTCGCGGCGACGACGAGAGATTTATTCTCCTTCGCTCTCGTGTGTGGAGCCCGAGACCGTTCCCGCGGCCGGGGTCGCGAACTTCGAAGTCGAACCCGCCAGCCGCTCCACCCGCTTGAGCAGTTCCTCGGCCTGGAAGGGCTTTGGCAGGAAGTCGTCGGCGAGGAACTCCTCCGCGCCCCCTTCGGCATCCTGGAACTCGGCCGCGCGCGTGCTGATCAGGATGATCGGCACCTTGGCAGTGCGCTCGAAGCGGCGCAGGCGCTGGCAGAGCTCGGTGCCCAGGAAGCCGGGCATGATCACGTCCAGGATGATCAGGTCCGGTTCGGCCGTGACCGCCTTCTCCAGGGCCTCGCGTCCCGACTTGACAAGCACCACCTGATGACCGGCGCTGGTCAGGATCTCTTCCGCGATGCTCAGGAAGAACTCATCGTCGTCGGCGACCAGGATGCGCATTTCTTATGTTTACCATATTTACGTAATCCAGATCCAGGGGTGCGCCCAATTTTCCGGCGTGGTTGACTTTTTTCCAATTATACGATTGCCTTATCCCGGATCTAGATGAGGGGAGAACACCATGCCATACGCTTTCAAGATCCAGACCAACGCCTCTTTGGATCGGCTGGAGAAGCTCATCGAGGAGCGGCTCAAGCCGGGAGCGGACGAGGAGAAGATCGACCAGCGAATCTGGGACTTGTTCGGCGAGCGCTGGGCGGTCATGTTCACCGACCTCTCAGGCTTTTCCAGGCGCGTGGCCGAGTTCGGAATCATCCACTTCCTGCAGGTGATCTACGAGTCCCAGCGACTGCTGGTGCCGTGCATCGACGACCACGACGGCATCCTGCTGAAGCTGGAAGGCGACAGCATGCTGATCATGTTCCGCAGCGTAAACAAGGCCCTCGAGTGCGCCATCGCCATGCAGCGGGTACTGTCCGGATACAACACCACCCGGCCGGAGACCGAGAAGATCCTGCTGTGCCTCGGGATCGGCTTTGGCCCGGTGCTGCGGATCGGGGACGCGGACGTGTTCGGCGCCGAGGTCAACGCCGCCAGCAAGCTGGGCGAGGACACCGCCGGTCCCACGGAGATTCTGGTGACCGAGAACGTCCGCAAGGAGCTGGAGGGCTTCCGGGGCATCGGCTTCACCCGTATCGACGAGGCCCCGCCCGGCGCCGAGGCCGCCTTCCTGGTCGAGTACGAGCTATAACTCTTCCCCCTCCTTCTCCCTCCCCCCTAGGGGGGAGGGTTGGGGTGGGGGTCCGCCGAACGTGTTCTGATGCGTGAATTCCTCGATCTTCCTGCGGGGCGGCGCCTTGCCTTCCTTTCCGGGCACGCCCAGCGGTATCAACTCGTACAGCTTGACGTCGTCGGGAAGGCCCAGGACACGGCCCGCCTTCTCGTGGTCCAACATGCCCAGGTGCAGGGTGCCCAGCCCCTCTGCCCAGGCGGCCAGGCAGAGGTTCTGGCAGGCGATGCCGAGGTCGAACATCACCCAGTCGCCGTACGCGGTGGAAGGCCTGTCGTTGTAGTAGCCCGACTTTCCCTGACGGCCGCAGACGGCCAGCACCACGGGCGCCGCGGCCACCGCCTTGCGGCCCGGGTTGCTCTCGGACACGCACTCGAAGAGCCTCTCCTTGACCCCGGGGTCGTCCACCACGACCACCTCCCAGGGCTGCAGGTTGACCCACGACGGGGCCCACCGGATCGCCTCGAGGACCTTCTGGAGCTTGTCCTCGGGCAACGGGTCAGACGTGTACTTGCGCATGCTGCGCCTGGTCCTGATGCATTCATGAACATTCACCGCAAAGACCTCCTGTGTGTTTCCGCTTGAAATCGGGTACCCCGCCATTCTATCGTATGATCGACCGGTTTTTGCAAGGGGAGGGACCAGGATGATCGACGCCGCCATCTTCGACATGGACGGCTTGCTGATCGACTCCGAGCCGCTGTGGACCATGGCGGAGATCGAGGTGTTCGGGACCGTGGGCATAGAGCTGGACGAGGACAAGTGCCGCCAGACCGTGGGCCTGGGGCTCGAGGAGGTGGTCGAGTTCCGATACGGACAGCAGCCGTGGACCGGCAAGAGTCACGAGCGGGTGGCCGGGGAGATCCACGTGCGGGTGGACGAGCTGATCCGCGAACGCGGTCGGGCTCTGCCGGGAGCCGTGGAGGCCGTCGCGTTCGTCCGTGAAAAGGGCGCCCGCGTGGGGCTGGCCACGGCCTCGGATCAGGGCCTGATCGACGCCGTGCTGGACAAGCTTCAACTGCGCGGCGCCTTCGACCACGTGCAGTCAGCGGCGGAGTTGCCCCGCTCCAAGCCCCACCCGGATGTCTACCTGGTCGCGGCCGAGCGCCTGGGGGCGCCGCCCGAGCGGTGCCTGGCGCTTGAGGACTCCATCCCCGGCCTGATCGCCGCCAAGGCCGCCACCATGAGGGCCATCGCCGTTCCCGACCCCGCCCTGGCGGACGATCCGCGCTACTCCATCGCCGACGTGGTCCTCGGCTCGCTGCGCGACCTGGACGACCGGGTCTGGCGCCGGCTCGCTTGAATATTTACCTCAAATAGGGGTACCGTAGGACGGGACTGGCGCGTGGAGGACCGCGGCGGTATGATCTGGCTCTCGGGAGGAACGACCATGACTACGACCAACACCACCTCAAGGGTGAACATTGCGATCCTGCTCGCGGCGCTGTTGTCGCCGTGCTTGCCGGCCGGCGCGAAGAATTCTTCCCGCGCCGATGCGATGGTACCCAGGCGTCTTTCCCCGGCCATCTTCCCGTTCTACTCGGAGTGCCAGGAGGGCCGCAATCTGGCCTTCGGCATCGCCGAACGGGCCGGGGCCGAGCTTTTCCAGACCGGCAGCTACAACCACTTCCACTTGAAGCAGGTGCTCAGGGCGTCCCGTCAGCAAAGGCTGAGCCTCGAGGCGCTCTCCACCCAGGAGGCCGCCCTGAATGCGGCCACCATCCTGGGCGCCCAGTGCGGCGTATTTGGGACCTTGAAGCGTGGCGAGAAGGGGGGCTGGGTTCTTCGGTTCACCGCATTCGATCTTCGAAGCGGTGAGAACAAGGATGTACGCATGGATCTGCCCGTCGATCAGGCCAAGACCGTGCGCATCGCCGGCACGGCCGTTGCAGCGGCCATCGCGTCGCTCGATGGCGTGCGACTGACCGAAAATCTCCAGGTGCACCCCCGGACCGACTCCGCCGTCGCCATGGGTGCCTACCTGGCCTGCTTCGCGGTGCTGGTGGAGCAGCCCATGGGCCTGCGCAAGTCCCACGTCCTGGATTCCGGGCGAATGGCCGCCGCCAGGAAGGCCTGCGAGAAGGCGGTCAAGGTCGATCCGGACTTCGCGGCCGCCTGGGCCACCCTCAGTCTGGCCTACTCCCTGTCGTTCAAGAACGCAGAGGCGGCCCGCGCGCTGAAGCGCGCCCGCCAGGCGAAGGGTTACCTTCCCTTCGGCCGGATCGCCCACTACTGGCTGGCCACCCGCTTCCGGAGCAGCGCGGACGGGGCCCGGGTGTTGAATCAGGCGATCCGGGATTTCCCCGGCGCGCTGATCTTCCTGACCTATCTCGGCCAGCACCTCAACATCGTGCGGAAGTACGACGAGGCCCTGGACGTCTGGAACCGCTACCTCGAGTTCGTCATGAAGAGCCCCTGGGCCATGGCCCAGAAGGGTTACTCGCTGGCGCGGCTGGGCCGGCTGGATCTCTCCATCGAGATCACCGGAAAGGCGAGCCTGATGGATCCGGACAGCATGGAGCTGAAGCTGGAGCTGGCCAGCCGGCTGGTGGACGCGAAGCGGCTGGCCGAGGCCGAGGACATCCTGGTCCCGATCGCCAAGGCGACCGATACCTACGGGGAAGTCCTGCTGCGGCTGGGCTACGTCTACCTGCTGCAGAAAAAGGACGGGCAGGCCCTGCAGTGGCTGAACCGGGCTCTGGCCATGGCAAAGGGCCCGAACGAGTGGCGCACCCGGGGACGAATCCGCTACGACCTGGCGATCATCATGGCCCGCAAGGGCCGGCCGGCCGAGGCCGAGCAACACCTGCTGGCCGCCGCCGACGAGGGCTTCATGGTGCGCGACCTGCTGCAGAAGAACGAGGACCTGCGCGTTCTCGCCAGCCGGCGAAGGGTCGCCCACCTGTTCAAGCACCCCAAGCTGAAGGTCGACAAGGACCTGCTGTACTCCACCCCGTTCCCGGTCGACCCGGCCGGAGACGTCGACCCGGACGCCAAGCGCCCCGCTATCCCCGGTTTTACATTCTGATCCGAGGCTCGGGGGACGCAGGGGAGCCTGCATGGGTCCGGGCGAGATCGCGGTGATGTACGGAGATCGACCGGCCGGCATGGTCGCGGCGCTGCTCGATCATCTCGAGGTCGAGGCCGGGATCCCCCGTGATCGGACCATCGGCATCAAGCCCAACCTGGTCCTGCCCAGCCCGTCCGGATCCGGCGCCACCACCGATCCCGAGATCATCGAGGCTATCGTCGTCTACTTGCACGAGCGCGGATTCGAGGACGTGGTCATCCTGGAGAGCGCCTGGGTGGGGGCAAGCACGAAGGACGCCTTTTCGGTGTGCGGCTACGAGGAGATCGCCGAGCAGTACGGGGTGACCCTGATCGATCTCGAGCGGGATGTATCCCGGCGCGTGGCGGTGGACGGCGACTGGATCGAGGTGTGCGAGCGGGCTCTCGGGCTGGGCTTCCTGATCAACGTGCCCGTGCTCAAGGCCCACTGCCAGACGCGGCTGACATGCGCGCTGAAGAACCTCAAGGGCTGCATCCCGGACCGCGAGAAGCGTCGCTTCCACACCCTCGGCCTGCACCGGCCGATCGCGCGCCTGAACAGGGTGCTTGCGACCGATCTGGTGATCGTGGACGGCATCGTCGGCGACCTGACCTTCGAGGAAGGCGGCACCCCGGTCCGGATGAACCGCCTGATCGCGGGCCGCGACCCGGTCCTGGTCGACGCCTACGCGGCTGCGCTGCTGGGGTACCGGCCCGACGAGATCGAATACATCGGGCTGGCGCGCGAGCTGGGCGTGGGCAGCGACGACTTGCAGGGAGCGCGTATTGACGAGCTCAACAGCGCCGAGCAGACCTGTATCCGGTCGCCCGATCACGCGGCGATTGAATCGCTGACAGCGGACCGGGTGATCGCGGACCAGGCCTGTTCGCCTTGCTTCGGCGGCCTGATCCACGCCCTGCAGCGATTGCGCGATCGAGACGAGCTGCACGGGATCCCGGCACCGATCTCCATCGGCCAGGGCTTCGAGGGCGGGACCGGTCCCGGCCCGGGGATCGGCCAGTGCACCAGCGGCATGGACCTGTCCTGCGACGGCTGTCCGCCCTCCGCCAGGGACATGCTGGATTTCCTGCTGTTCACCCGGGTACGAAGCAGATCATGAAGGGCGGGAGGCCCACGTCGATCGGGCCGCTGGTGATCTCGTGGTCGTCGGAGGTGTCGAAGATGCGAACGCCCGGGGCGGTGCGGGTGCGTTCGGTGATCCACAGTTGGGAGCCGTCGGGGGTCAGCTCCAGGAATGAGTGGTCGAACCCGTCGGCGATGGCAAGGTCGGCGATCTTTCGGCCCGTTCCGGGGTTGAAGCTCACCACGCGGGTGGCCGCGCTGTTGTCGGGCAGGGTCTCGGACACCACGGCGTAGCCCTTGGTCTCGGAAAGGACCACCACGTCGGCCAGGTCGCCGCCCAGGTTTTGCTCGCCGATCACGAAGCCGCTGACGGTATTTCTGTTTTGATCGAGGAATTCGACTCCGCCGTCCATCTTGCCGAAGAGCCCGGCATGGCCGATCACGATGCGGTCCAGCGCCCGGCTGTAGCGCATCCTGGCGAACGGGTTGACGCCGCTCAGTCGCACCTCGGCCTCGACCCTGCCGGTCGGACCGTCCATGACGATGACCGAGCTGAAATCGGCCGGCTCGAAGTTGTCCAGCCGGTGCAGCGCCACGTAGACCTTGTCTCCGTGGACCACGGCCCAGGCCGGTTCGGCCAGGCCGTCGGGGTCGGCGTACTGCGTCAGGTCGATGGTGCCCAACTCGGTGCCTTCGGTGGGATGCACCACCAGCAGGTCTTTGTGCCCGTATCGCAGCACGTAGGCCCGCCCGGCGGATACGACGGCGATGTCCTGGGCGTTGGTCCCGGCTCCTACCGAGTACTCGTTGGCCACCCGCCAGCCGTCCCGCGGGTCGAGCACCTCGACGGCGTCGGCGCCAAGACGCGAGACCATCAAGGGCGTGGCGGTGATCGGATCGTAGCGGCAGACCGCGTCCGGGTGAATCGCGAGGCTGCAGTCGGACGCCTCGTGGTCCTCCATCCCGATGGTCGTGTAGCCGCCGGTCCGGTAGTCGGTGGTTACGACCAGGGCCTGGTCGCCGTCGGTCACGATGGCGCAATTCTCGGAGCCTACGCAGCCACCGCAGATCGCGGCCAGTGCGCCCGTCAACAGACATGAGGACCGGAGTCGGCCATATCTTCTCATCGTTCTCCTCCAGACTCGCTAATGTCTCCAGAACACGGTAGCCATGACCGTGCGTCCGGGCATCGGAAACGCCTCGAAATCCTGCAGCGGCAGGCGATAGCCATCCCTGTTGATCACGCTGATGGTGTCGAGCAGGTTCTTCACCTGAACCGTCACGGTCAGGCCCTTCTCGACCGCACCCAGGCGCAGGCCTGCGCCTACCAGCAGCCGTGCCCCGGCGTCCTTGTCGTTGAACGGGTCGAAGAAGTTCCGGTCGGCGTAGTCCACGTCGGCCCACAGCTGGGCTTCGAATTGTACGCCGGTATGGCCGAGCTCTATCTTCCCGTAGACCTCGTGCGCCGGCCGGCCGGGGAGTTTTTTACCAGTGTAAAAGGTGGTGTCGGACCGGTTGACCGCGTGCAGGAAGGTGTAGTTGCAGGCGAAAGCCACCAGATCCCACAGCACCACGCGCAGGCTGGTCTCCAGGCCGAGGATCTCGGCCGCGCTGATGTTGTCCGCGCGCACGGTGTCTTGGGAATTCTGCCAGAAGACGATCAGGTCTTCCGACCAGGTGCCGAACCAGGCGACCTCGGCCCGAAGCAGAGACAGCGGCCCGCGTCCGGCGAGAGTCCAGGTCAGTCCCGTATCCGCGTTGATGCCCGTCTCGGGCTTCAGATCCGGGTTGCCGATCACGGATCCACGGTCACCGAACATCTCGCCGAGCGTGGGCGTACGTACGTATCGGCCCGCATTGGCCCTGGCCGACAGCCCGGGCAGGAACTCCCAGCGGGCGCCCAGGGAAGCCTGCCAGAAGAAATCGTCGGATTCGATGGCTTCGATTTCTTCCACCCTGTTGGGCAGCGGGCCGCCGCTGATGGAATTGTGCTGCCACTCGAGGCGTGCGGCTGGAAGGGCGAACAGATCGTCGATGATGTTCCATTCGTGTTGCAGGGCGACGGCCGTGCGCAGCCGGCTCTTGGGCCCGTATTCCACCCGCTCGACCTCCTCGCGGTGGGTGAACAGCTCCCAGCTCATGTCCAGTCGTGCGGTTGAATAGTGGTCTTGGGCGGGCTGGTATTCGACCAGGGCGCCTCCGCTGACCGCATGGGTTGCAGCGATCGTATGTCGTTTCCCCAGGCCGGTTTCCCCGTGAGGCGTGCGGGAATCGTCGAAGTCCTCGAATAGAAACAAGTAGCTGATCTGGGGGCTGAGCTTGAGCCCGGAGGCGAACGGCAGAACGGCGCGGGCGGTCAAGGCGTTTCGTACGCTGATCAGATTCGTGAATTCGGTGGGTATGCTGTCGATGCCGGCCACACCCTGATCCTTGGAGTGGATGTTTTCGACCAGCGTCCAGCGCCAGGCCCCCAGCGTCCCGTCGAGCTTGAGCAAGCCGTTCAAGGACAGGTGCTCGTTGTTCCGGCGCGGCTGGATTCGGTCGTCGTCCGGGTTGAACCTGGTGCCGTTGTAGTTGAAGTAGGCGAAATCGCCTTCGGAACCGGACAGCGACAGGATGGCGAGCAGCTTCGTCTCCAGAGCGTCGAAGCGCTGACCGTGCAATGCGAAGACCCGGTAGGTGTTCCAGGAGCCGGCGCTGACGGCCGCCTCGGTCAAGGAATCCTTGAATTCGCGGGTTTTCAGGTGCAGGGCGCCGCCGATTCCGGCAGTGCCCAGGTGGGCGGGGGTGGCGCCGCGAAAGACCTCGATTCGTTCCAGGAGATCCAGCGACAGGTCGCCCAGGTTGACCGAGTCGAAGCCGCCCGCGTTGAGCAGGACGCCGTCCAGGTAGACGGGCACCTGGTTGGGGGTCGAGCCGCGGATGGAGGCCACGCCGTAGGAACCGAGGCCGCCGAGGCTTCGGACCTGCACGCCCACCGCGTCGCTGAGCACCTCGGACACGCTCTGCAACCGGGTGACCCCGTCCTTGACGTCGAGGGTCTCGGCAAAGGCGGTGCTCTCCTCGGTGGGATCGAGGCGCTTCGCGCGGATCACCACTGTGGACAGGTCGAGGTCTCGAAGCGCTTTTTTCTCCTGGTCGGTCAGTCCATCGAGTTCGTCTTGTTCCTCCTCCGATTCCTCGGCGATCGCGGCCTCGGGCGATGACGCCAGGATGGCCAGGGCGATCGGGACGAACCACAATCGCCTCGCTCGTTGACAGCGTTTATAGACCTGTGCATTCACAGCCACTGGATTATCCAACGTCGCAGTCGTCCGGGGCTCAGTCGCCGGTGTTCAGCACGCCGATGGCGTCCAGGTCGAAACCGGCGCTGCCGGAGGTGGGGTAGGGGTCGTAGATGGGGTGGCCGAAGCTGTCGCGCTGGCCGCCGTCGCCGACCACGTCGACGATCTTCACGTAGCGGATGAGGTCCAGATCCAAAAGGCCCCGGCGGACCTCGGGGGTGTTGACGAACACGTGCAGATCGAAGGGGGTGCCGTGGCCCTGGCGGTACTTGCCGGCCAGGGAGCCCACGCCGGCGGTGTCCAGCGCGCCGAAGGCGCCGATCGGATCCTGGCCCAGGAAGGCGTGGTCGAAGCGCACGAAAAGCACGCCGTCGGTGCTGACCTCGACGACGCCCAGTTCCAGGAACGCGTCGTCTATGGCGTTTTCGAAGACCGCGAAGTCGTAGCCCCGACCGTCGGCGATCGGGGGATCGAACCCCAGCACGATCGATCCTCCGCGACCCAGGCAGACGACCCCCAGCGAGGTGCCTTCGGCCGGACCCAGGGCGTTTTCCGGGGTCTTCCACTCGGCGTCCAGGTCTTCGCCGTAGATGACATCTTCGTACCCGCTGGCCCAGGACGCGATCCGCGGGTCGTCCATGCCGACCGCGGTGCTGTAGGGCTGGCCCGCCGGCGGGGGATAGGCGTCCCGCACCTCATAGACCCAGGAGAAGACCCGGTCGGGCGTGCAGCTTTCGTGGTCGACCCGGGCGAACACCTTGACGGAGTATGGGGTGTCGTCTCCGGGCAGCCGAAGCCGATCCTTATCGAGCCAGAGATCGGGCTCCGCCGCGTCCGGGTCGGCGCTGGTGCCCACCTGGACGGGCAACCCGAAAACGGTGCTGAACTCCAGGACGGCCCCGGCGTGTACGACCGCGAGCACCTGGGCCTGGGGCACCTCGCAGGTCGTCGGCAGGCAGTCGCCGTCGAACTCCGCGTACCCGTCGGCGCAGCGATCGCATTCGTCACCTGCCCAGCCGATCGGACAGGCGTCCGGACCGGAGTCCGAGCAACCCGCGATCAGGGCCATCGAGAGAGCTGCTGGTATGCCGATTGAGCGGATCATCAGTTTTCTCCCTCCTCGGAGAGAAGTGACTGGAGACGGGCGGAGGCAGGTTTTCCGGCTTGCGAGTCGTCCTACTCCCGGCGCCTTCCCGGGCAGGTGCCCAGTGGCGTGCTCCCCGCATCGCGGGGCCGCAAACTTCGCGGGCCGGTTTCGTCGTCGCTTACGGCGGCGGGACCGCGTCGGATTCTCACCGAACTTCCCTGAGCCGCGCCCACAACGTCCCCTTTCTACGCCCCTTGGGGCCGGCATGCAATAGTTTCTTTGGCGGGTGGCGGGCTGGTATCCTGTCTTCATGATGCCGGGCGCGTTGCGATGGCTCCTGATCGGCCTGGCGGCCGTGGCGGTCTGGTGGATGCTGCGCCGTGAGAAGCGGGGTTCGGTCCTGGCGTTCTTCGGTCTATTGGCCGTGGCAGCCACCTATCCGCTGGTGTTCGATCCCTTTCGAATGATGCTGACGGCCGGCGGGGGCAGCGACGTCTTCCTCTATTTGTGGGACTACTGGTGGGTGGGCAAGGCGGTACTGGAACTGCACGAGAGCCCGCTGTTCTGCCCGCTGATCTACCACCCCTTCGGCGCGGGCCTGAGCCTGCACGCCCTGTCGCTCTTGCAGGCTTTGATCTTCCTGCCGGTCCAGGCTGCGCTTCCCGGATTGGATGGCCTGGTGTTGGCCTACAATCTGACCGTGGTGGCCTCCTTCTGGTTGAGCGGGTACGCCGTCTACCGGCTGGCGTTCCACCTGGTGCCGCGCAGGAGCGCCGCACTGTTTGCCGGGATCGCCTTTGCCCTGTGCAACTACCACTACGCCAACATCGTGCGCATCCACGCCCTGTCCATCGAGTGGCTGCCGATCTGCATGTGGTTGTTGGTGCGCTTCGAACAGCGACACCGCGTCCGGGACGCGCTCTGGCTGGGACTCGGGTTTGCAGCCCTGTTCTGGACTTCACTGGAATACGCGTATTTCTTTGTCGTCTTCGCCCTGCTGTGGGCCCTCGCCCAGGCGATCGTCACCAGGCGCTGGACCCTGGGCTTTCGGTTGCCCGATCTGGGCCGGCTGGGCCTGGGTGCAGCGACGTCCCTGGCGTTGACCGCGCCGTTCTGGCTGTCATTCGCGGCCGAGCCCGGCGGAGCGGTGACCGCCGACCCGGAGCACGCGCGCTTCTTTTCGGCCGACCTGTTGGATCTCTGGCTGCCCAACGCTCGCCATCCCCTCTGGGGCGGGGCCATGTCCCGGGTTCAGGCGTATCTGCACGACGGGGATACGGGCTTCGGTCTGGGCATGAGCCTGGTGGTCTGGGCAGCCGCCGCGTTCGGCATCGCCCGGGCCTTTCGCAATCGATCCAACGCCATGCTGGTGTGGTTCGGCTTGCTGGTGACCTTCGGCGTATTGATGCTGGGGCCGAGCCTGCACGTAGCCGGTCGCGATACGGGCATTCCGCTGCTCTACGCCGGGCTGGCCCGGGTGCTGCCCCTGTTCGAGCAGGCCCGCATGCCCATGCGTTTCGTGGTTCCGTTTCTGGCCGCCCTGGGAGTGCTGGCCGCGTACGGCCTGGACCAGGCATTGCGCGTCTCTTCCCCGCGTTCGGGTCGTCTCTTGTGGATAGGGGCCTTTTTATTCCTGGCGGTCGAGACGTTGAGTGTCCCATTGCCGCTCGAGCGGGTCCAGGTGCCCGCCCTGCTGGAACAGCTCGAAGACCAGGACGGCGATTCGGCCCTGCTGGAACTGGTGCCCGGAGCCGAACCGGTGCCCATGGCCGAAAACCTCCACCAGATCGTCCACGGCAAGCGGCTGGTGCAGGACATCCCGTGGTTCCTGCCGCGGGTGCCGCGGCGAGCGGTCGCCGTCGCGCGCAGCCGTTGGTTTGTCCGGTTGATGGGCGATCTGGGCGACCGGAGCGGCCTCTCCTGCCTGATGCCCTGGCGGATTCACGAATCCCGGTTGCAGATGGCGCGCTTGGGCATTCGCCACGTGGCCGTGCACAAGCGGGGATTGAGCGCAGGCGATCTGGCCGGCTGTCGCCTGGCACTGCAGTGCCACGGAGCCGTGCGGTTGCAAGAGGATGAGACTCTGATCCTGGCCCGGTTTCCCTGGTGACCCCCAGAATGGCTGCCGCCCTCCGAGGGCATCAGTCACTGGGAGACCGGAGAATAGTATGGGAGCTGTCTGATCCCCACCTGCTGCGGGTGATGCCGGCGAACAGCAGCGCCAGGCCGAACAGCAGCAGGGCCCCGGAGCCGTCCCGGCCGGACGAGGAGCAACCGCAGCCGTACGAGGCGAACAGCGTGTCGCATTCGTCCTCGGGCACGCCGCAGCCGCACCAGCCGGGTTCGGTCTTGTCGGGATCGCCGGCGCAGTTGTCGTAGCAGTCCGCGGTGCCGTCGCCGTCGCTGTCGAGGTCGTCGAGATTGCAGCCGCAGATGCCCGGGTCGGTCTTGTCGGGGTCTACCGGACAGCCGTCGATGCAGTCGGCGGAGCCGTCGGAGTCGGTGTCGGTGTCTGGAGTGCCGCAGTCGCAGGTGCCCGGGTCGGTCTTGCCGGGGTCGGCAGGGCAGTTGTCGACGCAGTCGGGGGTGCCGTCGCCGTCCGTATCGGTGTCGGGCGTGCCGCAGCCGCAGGTGCCCGGGTTGGTCTTTTGTGGGTCTTGCGGGCAGCCGTCGATGCAGTCGGCGGAGCCGTCGCCGTCCGAGTCGGTGTCGGGCGTGCCGCAGCCGCAGATGCCCGGGTGGGTCTTGCCCGGATCGGCAGGGCAGCCGTCGATGCAGTCGGCGGAGCCGTCGGAGTCGGAGTCGGTGTCGGGCACGCCGCAGCCGCAGACGCCCGGGTCGGTCTTGCCCGGATCGGCAGGGCAGCCGTCGATGCAGTCGGCGGTGCCGTCGGAGTCGGTGTCGGTGTCGGGAGTGCCGCAGCCGCAGACGCCCGGGTCGGTCTTGTCGGGGTCGTACGGGCAGCCGTCGTCATCGTCGCAGACGCCGTCTCCGTCCGAGTCGGTGCACGGCTGCACGTCCGTGAAGGTGACGGTCAGGGTGAAGTCGCCGCGCGACGAGGAGCTGTAGCCGTCCAGGAACAGGTAGTAGGTGCCCGGGGGCAGGTCGAAAAGATCGATGTGCGAGCCCCGGTTTCCGGGCGGGTTATTATCGTCGTTGCAGACCAGCTCGCTGCCGGGATCGTCGCACGTCGAGCGGGCGTGGAGCACGGTGTCGAAGCCCACCGACTCGGCCACCACGTCATGGGCCGTGGCGATGGTGAAGGCGTAGACAAGGTCCGGGCCGCCGTTGCTGCCGCAGCCGCCGCGGTAGTCGTCGGCGGCGGTCGAAGTGCTGGAGTCGATCACCTGGGTGCCCACCGGCGGGATGTCCACCGCGCCGTCGCAGGTGTTGTTGGGTGGCGGCGACAGGAAGGACACCGTCAACTCGTAGGAGCCCGAGTTGCTCCCGTAGCCGTCCACGATCAGGTAGTACGTGCCCGGTCCCAGCTCCCGGGTGACCCTGGAGCCGAGATTGCCGGGCGGGTTGGAGTCGTCGTTGCAGGCGATCTCGGTGAATGGATCGTCGCAGGTCGAGCGCAGGTACAGCACGGTATCGTATCCGCTCACCAGGGCGTCGACCACCGTGGTCTCGTCTAAAATCAAAATATAGACGCGATCAGGCGCGTTGTTGGAACCGCAGCTGCCCGTGAGGTCGTCATAGGCGGTCGAGGTGTCGCCCGGGATGACCTGAGTGCCCGTGGTGGGGATCACCACCGGGTCGGCGCAGGTATCGCCGGCTCCGGGGTCCGGCACGCAGGCGTTGTCGATGCAGACCAGCACGCCGCCGCAACCGCAGTCGATGCAGCACGAGCCGTTCGCGGCCTCCTCGGCCTCGCACACCAGGTTGCCGCACAGGCCGCAGTCCTCCGGGCAGTCGATCGGGCTCTCGGCGCCGTTGCAGGCCCCGTCGCCGCAGACCGTGCCGCAATCGGCCGGGCAGGTGACGCTGTTTTCGCCGATTAGGGCGTCGCATGTTCCGTCGCCGCAGGCGCACAGCGGCCCGCTTCCCACCGTGGCGCAGAAGTCGTCGATGGCCCTGAACACGTAGGTGGAGTCCTCGCCCCGGCAGCCGTTGTCCGGGCACTGGTTGACCACGTAGCAGCCGCCGGACCACACGTAGTCGGTCTCGCCGCGCACCAGGATCCCGGCCAGCTCGCCCGTCTGATCGAGGAACACGCCCGACCCCGAGTTGCCGCCGAAGGTGTCCAGGTTGGCCACGAAGTAGTCCAGTGTTCCGGCCCGGTTGTCGCGCACCCAGGCCCCGTCGGCGATCTTGGCAGGCAGCCCCGAGGGGAAGCCCGAGACCACCAGGTCGGCGTTGTCCTGGACCGGGTCGGAAGAATAGCGCACCGCGGCCGGGGTTCTTCCAATGGCATCGCGGTCCAGACGCACTATGGCGTAGTCCACCGCGGCGGTGTACTCCTGGACCACCAGCTCGGCGCAGGAGAAGACGTCGCCGATGGTGACGGTCGCCCGGGTCGACGCGTCGGTCATGTAGAAGTCGAATACGAAGCGCGTGTCGGCGCAGTCCCCGGCGTTCTGCACGCAGTGGCCGGCGGTCAGCACCAGGTCGGGCGCGATCAGCGTGCCGCTGCACCAGGCCGGGGTTATCTGGTCGCCGAAGCGCTCGCCCGGGCAGAGGCTGATCAAGTCCTGAAGGGTAGGCGCGTCGAACCGGACGTCGTCGGGATCGGAAGCGTCGATGTCGCCGGGACTCATCAGGGCGACCGTGAACTCCGCCACCCGGTCGGCCCACGCCTGGTCGGCGTACGCGTACACGTCCTGGCGGTTGTCGCTGCCGTAGACCACCGGTTTCTCGTCGGCGCCCCCGGAGAATTCCCCAGGCTCCACCTGGCACCCGGTCGGTCCCGTTCCCAGCAATACCGTCCCGAGCAGTGCGAGAGCCCATCTCCCCGGCATGGAGTTGCGAATCCATTCCATCTTGCACCTCCGGGCTGCGATCCGCGCGACGTATTAAACTATCACGTTCGGTGTGATACAGTCCATTACAGTCGTCGAAGGGATGGGTTTCTATCCGTGGAAGCAGCGGACAGCCGGGGCGCAGCTGCTGTTCATCCAGGACCGGACGGGGATCAGGCCCGGTCACCCGCCTGTCCGAGCGACCTGAACAGCGCGGCCATGAAGTCCCAGACCTTGCCGATGGACTCGACCTCGATCTTCTCGTCCGGCGAGTGGGGGTTCTTGATGGTCGGGCCGAAGGAGATCATGTCCATGCCCTCGAACTTGGAGCCGATGATGCCGCACTCCAGGCCGGCGTGGATTATCTCGACCACCGGCGCCTTGCCGAACAGCTCCTCGTAGACCTGCTTGCACCTGGCCAGGAGCTGCGAGTCCATGTTGGGCTTCCAGGCCGGGTAACCTCCGCCGATCTCGACCTCGCCGCCGGCCAGCCGGCCGACGGCCGCGATGCGGGCGGTCAGCAGGTCCAGCCGTTCCATGTTGGAGGAGCGCTGGCTGGAGAGTGCCTCGATCTTGGTGGCGCCGGTCTTGATGGTGGCCAGGTTGTTCGAGGTCTGGACCAGGCCCTCGATGTCGGGAGACATCTCGGCCACCCCGTGGGGGAAGGCCAGGATGAAGTCGAGCACCCTGCGGGTCTCCTCGGCCGACAGAACCTTGGCCCCGGCCCCCTCGGCCGCCTCGATCGAGAGCGCGATCTCCGGGTCGGTGCCGGCGTACTCCCGCTCGAGCAGGGCGGAGAGCTCCGACACCAGCTTGCCGGCCAGGTCCAGCCCCGCCGCGGGCAGGTAGACCACGGCCTCGGCGTCACGAGGGATGGCGTTGTGGGCGGTGCCGCCGTTGAACGAAGCCAGCCGCAGGTCGGTCTTGTCCTGGATCGCATGCAGGGCCCGGGTCAGGACCTTCAGCGAGTTGGCGCGCTGCTCCTGGATGTCGATCCCGGAGTGGCCGCCGCGCATGCCGCTGGCCACGACCTTTCGGGGCTTGTAGTCGCTTGGCGCCGAGACCTGGTTGATCGGCAGGGTCACATGGATGTCCTTGCCGCCGGCGCAGCCCACGGTGAAGACCCCCTCGTCCTCGGAGTCCACGTTGAGCAGCAGCTTGCCCTTGATGAAACCTTCCTCCAGGGCGGTCGCGCCGGTCAGTCCGGTCTCCTCGTCCACGGTGAACAGCAGCTCCATGGGCGGGTGGGGGACGTCGTCGGACAGGGCGGCGGTCATGGCCATGGCGATAGCGATCCCGTTGTCCGAGCCCAGGGTTGTCCGGTCGGCTGTCATCCAGCCGTCCTCGAAGAGGATCCCGATCGGGTCCTTTTCAAAGTCGTGGGTCGAGTCCTTGGTCTTCTCGCAGACCATGTCCATGTGGCCCTGGATCACAACTGCGGGCGCGTTCTCGTATCCCGGGCTGGCGGGGACCTCGATCACCAGGTTCTCGACCTTGTCGGTCCGGGCCTCGAAGCCGTGCTCGCGGGCCCAGTCGGCCAGCCACTCGCAGATGGCTTTTTCGTTCTTCGAGCAGCGCGGGATCTTGCTGATCTCCTCGAACCACTTGACGATCGTCCTGGTCTTCTCGTGTTTGATGTCCATTGGTATCTCCTCGGTCGGGTTTGTAAGCTGGGCCTATCATTGTGTCATCTCGTCCCTCGGGTCAACCCCTGGCGGTCTATTACATTTTTTCACATCAGGCCGTACTCCTTGAGCTTGTCGTACAGGGTGCGCAGGCCGATGCCCAGGCGCTCGGCGGTCTTCCTTCGGTGGCCGCCGGTGGCCCTGAGCGCTTGTTCGATGGCGCGGCGCTCCAGCTCCTTGAGGGTTCCGTCCAGGGACGGGCCGGGCCGGCCGGCAGCCGGGCCCAGCAGGAGATCCTTTTCGCCGATGGTGTTGCCTTCGGCCAGGATGGCGGCTCGCTCCAGGGCGTTGGCCAGCTCGCGCACGTTGCCCGGCCAGGAGTGTGACTGCAGCGCCCGGCGGGCGGCATCGTCCAGACGAAGGTCCGGCTTTCCCTGGCGTCGGCCGATGTGCGCCGTCAGGTGTTCGGCCAGCGGCTGGATGTCGCCCGGCCGCTCGCGCAGCGGCGGCAGCCGGATCGGAAACACCGCCAGGCGGTGGTAGAGGTCCTCGCGGAAACGGCCGGCGTCCATCTCGGCCGCCAGATCGCTGTTGGTGGCCGCCACCAGCCTGATGTCCACCTCGATGGTGCGCTGGCCGCCCACCCGCTCGAAGGTGCGTTCCTGCAACACGCGCAGCAGCTTGGCCTGCAGCTCGGGTCGGATCTCCGAGACCTCGTCCAGGAACAGGGTGCCCCCGTCCGCCAGCTCGAACCGGCCGCGGCGCCGCTCGATCGCGCCGGTGAAGGCGCCCTTCTCGTGGCCGAACAGCTCGCTCTCGAGAAGCTGAGCCGAGAGCGCCGCGCAGTTGACAGCCACGAAGGGCCTTGAGGCTCTGGGGCTGCGGGCGTGCAGGCGGCGGGCGGCCACCTCCTTGCCGGTTCCGCTTTCGCCGACGAGCAGGACGCTGGCGCCGGTCAAGGCCACCTTGTCGAGCTGCCGGACCACCTCCAGCATGGCCGGATCGCGGGCCACCAGCTCGGGCTCGTCCCGTTCGCCCGGGCGCCCGCCTGCCTGGAGCAGGCGCCGCCGCTCCAGGGCCCGGGCGGCCAGCAGCCTGAGCTCGTCCGGGCCGGAGATGGGCTTGGGCATGTAGTCGTAGGCGCCCAGCTTCATGGCCTCGACCGCCGTGTCCACGGTGCCGTGGGCGGTCAATACGATCACCTCCATCTCGGGGTGCTCGGCCCGGGCCTTGCGCAGAAGCTGCATGCCGTCCAGGCCCGGCATCTTCAGATCGGTGAACATCAGGTGAAAGGTCCGGCGGTCGAGCAGGTCGGCGGCGGCCCGGCCATCGGGGGCCTGGGTGACCCGAAAGCCCTCGCCTGTCAGCACCTCGACGAGGAACGAGCGGATGCCCTCCTCGTCGTCTACCACCAGGATGCGCTCCACGACATTCTCCCCTTGATCGTCAGGCCCCGGGAAGCCTGAAGCGGAACAGGGTCCCCCGGTCCTGGCGCGAGGCTGCATGGATGCGCCCGCCGTGGGACTCGACGATCCGTCTGGCCACCACCAGGCCCAACCCGGTGCCGCGGACCTTTCCGGAGTGGAACGGCTCGAAGATCCGCTCCAGATCGTCCTCCGCCACGCCCGGCCCCAGGTCGAGCACCTGCACCACCAGCCAGTCCCCGTCGCGCGTCGCCTCGATCTCCACGGGGTCCTCCTCGGCCGAGGCCTGCAGGGCGTTGTCCGTAAGGTTGACCAGCACTTGCCGCATGCGCTCGCGGTCCATGGGCCAGGCGTCCAGGTCGTCGGCCACCTCGACTCGCACCCGGTCCCCGTCGAGCCCGGAGGCCACCTCCCGCAGCAGCTCCCCGACGGCCACCGGCTCGATCCGCAGCCCGCCGGTGCGCACGAAGTCGAGCACCTGGCCGGTCAGGCTCTCCAGGCGTATCGCCTCGCTCACCACCCGTTCGGCCCCGGAGAGGGCCGGGTGATCGGCCGGGAGCTTCTCCACGAGCAGCTGGGCATGACCCTTGAGCGAGGCCAGCGGGTTGCGCAACTCGTGGCCCAGCACGGCCGACATCTCTCCCAGGGCGGCCAGCCGGCGGTCGCGTTCGAGCTGGGCGGCGATGCGCTCGGAGCGGCGTGACAGCCGCCAGAACACCCAGGCGGCGCCCAACAGAAGCGCGGCCGCCGCCAGGCTGACCACCAGCGAAAGCAGCGCCCGGGAAAGCATCTGGTCGGCCAGGACGGGCTCGAACTCCACCACCAGCCGCTTGTCCATCATGCCCCGTCGCATGTGGCAGCCCATCCCGCTGCACTCGCAGCGGCCCATCCCACAGCCGCCCTTGCGCCGGCCGGGCACCAGGGTATCGACCACCCGCACTCTTCCGTCCGGGCCCATCCGGCTGGTGCTCGGCCCTTGGTCGAGCGGTTCGCTGCCGGCGGTCCCCAGTGCATCGGCCGGCTGGCCGGCCGTGGCCACGGGGTCTCCGCCGGCGTCCAGCACCCCGACGAAGGTCACCCCCTGGGTGCGCAGCATCTGCAGCTCCTCCTCCAGGGTTGCCGGATCCAGGCTGCCGGCCGCGATCAGCGCCCGGCGGGTGGCGAATAACAGGTCCGCACCGCGAGCCCGCAGGACCTCATCGGCCGCCTGGCGGGTGGTGAAGAAGCCATTCAGGCCGGTGGCCACCAGCAGGGCGCCCATCAGCAGGTTGGTGATCAACAGGCCCCAGCGGGCAAGCGGCGTGCTCGTGCGTGGCATGGCGGGTGCCCTCTCCTCAGGAAAAAGAAAAAACCAGCGGGACCTTTCCGGCCCCGCCAGTCTAGTTGCGGAGAGGTCTCAGGGCAAGGGTCTACCGGCCCGCGCCGCAACCGCAGCCGCCGCCGCAACCGCAGCCGCCGCCGCAACCGCAGTTGCCGCCGCAACCGCACGGGCCAAGGCCGTGTCCGGATTTCATCCCGAAGCCCAGCCGGTCGCCCACCTTGGCCCGCTGTTCGGGGGTGAGCGTCTTGAGTACGGCCAGCCGGTGGTCCACCCGCGCGGTGCGCAGTTCCTGGCGCAGCGGCTCGATCTCGGCCTGCTTGGCCAGGATGGCGCTCCGGTCCGGCCTGCTGGTCTGCCACAGGGCAGCCAGCTCGGCCCGCTTGGCGTCCAGCTCCGCCTGGACCGCGGCGATCTGCTCTGCAAACTCGGCCCGCAGCTCGGCGATGCGCTGCTGTTGCCCGGTGGTCAGGTCCGCCCCGGCCAGGACGCCTCCGGCTCCACGGCATCCGCACAACCCCGCGCCCCGGCCCCGGCCGTGCCCCCGGGCAAAGGCGTCCGCAGCGGACAGGGCGGACAGGGTCAGGACTAAAATAGCAATCACAAGATTCTGTTTCACGACGAGCCTCCTTTTCTCGGCAGTTGTCGACACGGTTTTCCTGCGAAGCAAGGCCCGTGCCAGCTCCCCTGTTCAGCGCCGCCCGCACGGAGCATTCAGGATATTCCGAAGGAATCCGGTCGCCTGGAGCGCCCGGCGACCAGTGGCCGGCCACGCCCGGACAAGCCGCCGTTCCCCGGTGAATGCGGAATCCGCACCCGTCGGGCTGCGAAAATCGCGCTTGACAGAGCTACGGAGAACCGTCCTCGCCCTCGTCGGTCCCTTCCCGTCAGGGGATCCCGACCGTCCGCAGTTCAGAAAGGGTCGGGCGTTTGTGCCAGGTGCCACAGCTCCAAAAACTTGTCTCGAACCCAGGAGTGGAGTTCTTCTGCCACGTCGGCTGCAAGCCCCGCGCTCTTGATGAGTTCCTGGACATCCACCAGGTCCCTCCCGCGGTGAGGGGCAACCATGCCAGAGGCAAGCTTGATCTCGATGTAGCGCGGCATGGGCAGCAGTGCAAAACGCTCTCCGCGCAGAGCCTCCTTGGCAGGATCGGGGAAGGCAATGGGCTTGGGCTTGTCGTCGCCGGGAAACCTTCCCGTGCTCAGAACGTCGATGTTCACCCCGAACTCGGTATCCAGCAGCTTGCCGGTGCCGGGAACCCGCTCGGCGTAGCCCTTTCCCAAGTATCTTTTCTTGAACTCCTGCAGGTGTTCTTCCCGCATCACCAGATCTACGTCTACCGTGACTCGTCTGTGGCCATACTCGTTGAGCGCAAACGCCCCGATTATGGCGTAGGGAAGGTTGTCGGCTTCGAGTATGGCCGTCAATCTGTACAGTGCCTTCTGGGCCTCAGCGTGCCCCATGAAGAACCTCCCGCAATAGGCAACGCCCTCGACGAAACGCGCTTCCGCCTCCGCGGACAGCCGCCCTGCACCCCAGGACGGGGCGCGTTCCGGTGACTCGAGCGATCGTGCCATGAGTGCACCATACCACGCTTGCTGCTCATGGGGTGTCTTTTTGGATGGTTCCCCGGGTCCCGGGGAACCTCCGATGTCGCATGACACCGACCCGTGAACGAGAGTATCCCTTGACGGAGCTACGGAGAACCGTCCTCGCCCTCGTCGGTCCCTTCCCGTGCCCCTTCCGGCGAGGTGCCCGTCTCCTTGAGCCGATCGACCATCGAGTTGTACTCGCGGCGTGCCTCCACCACCTGGAGTGCGCTCTGAACCTTCTTGAGTAACGCATCGATTTCTTTCAGGGGCTTTTCGATGAAGCCGAAGGCTCCCAGGTTCATGGCTTCGATGACGGTCTCGATCGATCCGTAGGCGGAGATCATGATGAACTGGCAGTCCGGCTGGATCGGCTTCGCTGCCTCGAGGACCTGCAGACCGTCCATTTTCGGCATTCTCTTGTCGAGTAGAACAACGTGGTACTCTTTTTCCCTCAGGGCGCGCAGGGCCTCTTCGCCCGTGCCCGCCTCGTCGACACTCGGATAGCCGTTCTTGCTCAGAATGACGCGCAGAAGTGCTCTCGTATCCGCGTCGTCATCGACGACCAGGAACCGAAATGAATCCTTGGGTGACTCTACCGGCGCTCCATCGACCGCGCTGAGATCGTTTGACATTCCCGTGTCCTTGTCCCCGAAGGAACCTTCAGTCGCACTTGTTACAACAATAGCAGAAATCGATGGCCATGTCTATCGGTACAGGATCTCGGCGCCCTTGCCCTGGGCGATGAGCGAGGTGTAGCCGTCGAGCTGCTTCTGGACCTCCGGGTCGGTCAGGTCGAGGGCCCTGCCCTGCTCGGCCGAGAGATATCCCGCCTGGCACAGGCGGGTGATCTCCAGGCCGTACTCCCAGCTCAACAGCGCGTCCCGGCCGCTGCCGAAGGCGGCGATGGCGTCTTCGAGCTCGTCGGTGTAGCCGTACAGGTCGGCCTCGTTGGGCTGGACGGTCAGCAGGCCGCGGGAGGCGGTGGCGTTTTCGAGGGCCTGTTCCGCGTCGGCCACCGGCCCGGCCGCTGCATCGCCGATGAAGACCTGCAGAGGGGACCGTAGCGAGTCGATCTCGAAGGCGTAGCCCGGGCCCAGCCCGTCAATGTACAGGCGCAGACCCTGCTTGTCGTACATCCAGGAGTTGGTGAACTGGGCCTTTGCGATCTGGCCGGTCTCGGGGTTGCGGAATGTGATCACACCGGTGGCGAAGTCCTCTGCCGGGGTTTTCTCGTAGTCGACGCCCATTTGTTCGAGCAATCGCTTCCGCTGTTCGGGCCGGCCCCACTTGAGCAGCGACGTGTCGGCGATGACGGACACCGGTTCGAGGAAGTCCGTAGGCTTGCCCACCGGCGTCAGCGCGTACCACGAGACCGCGATGCTGTGGCAGCCCATGTCGGACAGCACCCCGCCGCCCTGCCGGACCGGGTCCCAGAACCAGGGATTGTGGGGGCCGGCGTGCTCCTCGCTCGAGCGGGCCAACGAAAGGGGTCCCATGGCGGACTGGGCGGGCGCAAGCTGGGCCAGGGCGTTCTTCACCGCCTTCATGTGGATCTGGTTCTCGAAGTAGGCGGTCTTGAGCCCGGCCGACCGCACCATCTCTACAAGTTGCCTGCCCTCGGCCACGGTGCGCGCCAGCGGTTTCTCGCAGATCACGCCTCTGAGCTCCGCGCCTTTCTCGACCGCCGAGACGATCTGGCCCACGTGCTCTACGCGCACGTAGTTGGGCGCCAGTATGGCCACCGCGTCGCACAGCTCGCACAACTCGGCCACGTCGCCGACCGCGCGGCAGGGGCCCAGTCCTTGCTCGTCGACCCACCCGGCGAATCCAGGCGCGCTGTTGGGTGAGAACACCCCCGCGATCCTGGCCCCGCGCACCTGGCGAAGCGCCTTGCCGAGGGACCGGGCGATGGACCCGGCCCCGATGAATCCAAGCTTGAACGGTTCCATGTCAGTATCCCGATCTGCGCGACTCAGCGCCAGGTCTCCATGATGCCGATGGCGGTCCGGTTGATCCATTTCGCTCGCTCCTCGGTATCGGCCTCGGTGTAGCAGCGGAGCTCGGGGGCGTTGCCGGAGGGGCGCAGGTGGACGACCTCGCCGCTGTCGAAGGTGATCCGCACCCCGTCGGTGGCGTTGATCTCAATCACCTTGCCGAAGTGCTCGCCGAAGACCGCCTCGATGGCCTCTTCGTCCCTGGCCCGGTCGCCCGAGTACAGCTCGCCGATCTTGGCCTTGCTCCTGTCGGTGGGGAATTTCTCGAGTCGGTCGGAGTGGGTGAAGCGCTGTGGCAGGTCGGCCAGCAGACGGCTGATCGGTTTGTTCTTCTCGATCCCCATCATGAGGACGGCCAGGTGCAGGATGACCGCGTCCCTGGTCGGCAGCGGGGCCAGGGTCTTGCCGCCTCGTTCGATCGGGGTCTCGATCAGAAAGCCGCCGTTGGCCTCGTAGCCTACAACGGTCCGGCAGCCGTCCGCGCGGGCCTGCTGCATGGCCTCGATCACGTAGGGCGAGCCTATGCGCGTGCGGACGACCTTCTCGAACAGCCCGCTCTTTTCCACGGCCGAGTTGCACGAGACCGGGGTGATCACCGCGTCGGCGCCCAGCCATGCGGCGCAGAGGATTCCGGCCACGTCGCCGCGCAGCCATTTCCCGGTCTCGTCGCTGATCAGCGGACGGTCCGAGTCGCCGTCGGTGGACAGGATGGCGTCGAAGCCGTGTTCGGCGGCCCAGGTTCTCGCCGACTCGATGTCCTCGGCCCGGATGGCCTCGGTGTCGACCGGGATGAATCTATCCGAGAAGCCCAGCGCGGTCACCTCGGCGCCCAGTCCTTCGAGGATGCGCACCAGGATCTCCCGCCCCACGGCCGAGTGCTGGTAAACTCCCAGCTTCTTGCCGGCCAGGCAGTCGGGATCGAAGAAGTCCAGGTAGCGCCGGACGTACATCTCGGCGCCTTCGCCGCCCGTCGGCAGGGCGGTCGCCTCGTCGTTGAACATGCCCTTGCCGTCGAAGAGACCGTCGGGGATTTCGACCTCCTGGGTCTTCATGGCCGCTTCGTCGTGCTTCAGGATCTCGCCGGCCTTCTTGGTGTACTTGATGCCGTTGCGGTCGTCCGGGATGTGGGAGCCCGTGACCATGACGGTGGGGATCCGTTTTTCCAGGCCGTAGAAGGCCACCGCCGGCGAGGGCAGCTTGCCCAGGCCCACTGGCGTGTATCCCATGTGCTCGACGGCGCGGGCCACCGCGGTCATGATGCGGTCGGTGGACCGGCGCAGGTCGCCGCCCACTGCGATGGGGCCCGAGCCTTTGAGCTCGCCCGTCCGTTGAAGGTGCTGGATAAAGCCCAGGGTGTAAGCGAAGCAGACCTCGTCGGTCATGTCGGTCACCAGCCCGCGCGCTCCGCTGGTGCCGAACCCGACCTTGCTTTGAACCATCAACTCGTCGATTCGACACGTCCTGCCGCTCATGGATCTGACCCCCTTTCGCTGAACCCGACCCCCATTTTCAACCACCGGCCAGGAATTGCCAGTCATATTTTAACGTGACGCCCATGGACGATGTTCGTATACTGGCCGCCTCCATCGGGCGGAAAGGAGAGTGGCGACATGCGAGGATCGAGCGGACCCGTATTTGCGTGTTGTCTGGTCATCTCGCTGGTCGGAGCCTGTGCCCACGGGGGCATCGAGGCGGCAGCCAGGGGCGATCTGAAGGGTCTCAAGGCCTGGCTGGCCGAAGGTGGAAAGATCGACTCCCGGGGTGGTTCGCTCGAACGGACCGCCCTGCACTCGGCAGCCCGGCACGGACAGGTCGAGGCGGCCGGGTTCCTGTTGTCCCAAAAGGCCGATCCGAACATCGCCGACGAACAGGGCAATACTCCACTGTGCCTGGTGGTCCGGCCGGAGAAGATGCCCAACGAGGCGCAGATGGCCCGCGTCCTGGCCAAGGGCGGTGCCGACGTCGAGAAGAAGTGCAGCCGCGAGACGCCGCTGCACTACGCGGCCATCCACTACAAGTGGGACGTGGCAATACCGCTTCTGGAAAAAGGAGCCACCGTCCGGCGCAAGTACTCCAAGGCCGACGAGCCCCTGTCCAAGGCCGCCCTGTCCGCCCGGGCCGACGTGGTCGCCTTGATGCTCAAGAACGGAGTCGATCCCAACCTGCACGAGGGCGCCGCCGTCTTCGACGCCCTGAACACGCCCCAGAAGGACAGCTGGGAGGTGGTCAAGCTGCTGGTGGAGAACGGGGCCAACCTGAGGTTCAAGCAAAAGGGCGACGGGTCCGGGGACACGGCGCTGCACCGGGTGGTGCTGCTGCGCACTTACGGCAGCACCCGGATCGTGGACATCATGGTCAGCCACGGAGCCGATCCGTATGCCGTCAACCGCATCCAGGAACTGCCGCTGGACACCGCCCTGGACAAGAGCAAGGGTATTGCCAGCCGGATGATCAAGCACATGGCTCTGGAGCTGCGCGCCGGGGATCCCCTGAAAGCGGCCTACGACAAGATGGTCATGGAGGCAGTCCCGGCGCCGGTCCTCGCGACCATCGAGCGCATGATGACGCTCGCCGGCTACGTGCGCATCCAGGATGGGTTGATCCGGTCGGGCGGGTACGACGGGGCATTCAAGGACGTGCCTGAGAAATCGGCCGTCGGGCCGGCCAACCTGGAGGAGGCCGATGTCTACGCCGGCCTGGTGAGCTACGCAGGCGCTCTGGTCGGCGCGCTGGCCAACGCGGCCTTGCAAGGCAAGCTGGATCACGAAAAGGCCAGTGACAACTTCAACGACCTGGTGTCCACCGTCTCGGCCGACGTCTCGGACGCCGACGCCAAGCGGGTCAAGGCCAGGGCCGGGAGCTCTCCCGCGGCAGCCAAGATCCAGTCGGTAATCGAGCTGCTCAGGCAACTGGAAAAGGACTCCGGCGCCAAGTGACGGCCGGCCGCGCCGGCCGGTTTGCCGGGAAGGGTTCGTCCGCGGGAGGTACGCACCGCCATGCGCTGGTTGATCATCCTCGGGTGTCTGGCGGTGGCGGCCGTCGGGGTGATGATCGGCCTGGTGCTGTTCGACGAGGGACCCCCGTCGAGGCCGATCGTGGACGAGACCGGTGATACGGCCGGCGATTCCGGGCCGGCCCATCGAACGGAGCCGTCACCCGCGCGAACCATCCGCCGGAACCGCCTCGAGCCACGCAGCCGGGGGACGGAGACCGCCGCCGGCCCGGTGGACGAGGACAACGTGCATCGATTCGGCCAGGAATTCGAACGAAAGTGGTACGAGGACAGGAGCAAGCTGGGAGCCGAACGCCACCTGGAGATGGAGAAGTTGTGGTTTGAGGGACGCCGGCCGCGCGGCGATCCCGGATCGATAGGGATACTGGAGCGGCTGCTGCGGGAGTTTCCGGACACCAACCGGGCGGGCTGCGCGGCCATGGAACTGGGCCACCATTACATCCGTCGCCGCGACCAGGACCTGGACGCCCGTCGGAAGAAGGCCCGCGAGCTCTGGCACCAGGTGGAGCAGCGCTACGGGGACGTGCTGTGCGAGTACAACGCACCCGCGGGCGGATTGTCCAAGCTGGCACTGGCGACCTGGGTCTACCGGCACACCGATCCGGGCATGGCCCGCCGGTTGCTCGAGGAAATCATCGCCAGGCACCAGGGCGAGACCGACCACCTGGGCCGTCCGCTGGAGCAGACCGCCAGGCGGTTGCTCAAGCGGCTCGAGTGAGTCCTCCGATCCGATGGCGGAAAAAAGGGAGATATTGGTCCTTCTCGCCATCTGCACGCTGGCCGCCTGCGTGCGCCTGCTGTTCCTGGCCAGTTGGGCCGGTACCCCGCTCTTCCATGTGTTGATCGGGGACGAGCTCAATTTCCACCAGACGGCCCTGGCGCTCATCGGCCCCGAGACACGCCTGGAGCCCTTTCTCTACCAGCCGTTGTATTCGTTCTTCCTGGCGGTGGCATACGTGCTGATCGGCGTCGACCCTGCCGGAGTGCGCACCTTGCAGCTGGTGCTGGGAATCGCCGGCGTGCTCGTCTTCTACGGCCTCGGGCGTGAGCTGGGAGGACGCGCGGTCGGCAGGCTGACCGCGCTCGTGATTTCCGTGTACGGCCCGCTGGTGTTCTTCGAGGGGCACCTCCTTGCGCCCGTACTGGTCATCCCCTTGACGGCCGGTGGATTGTGGTGCCTGCTGGCCGCGGGCAAGCGCAACCGATCGTGGCTTCTCGTGCCTGCGGGCGTGCTGGTGGGATTGGCGATCATGGGCAGGCCCAACCTGGCGGTACTGCTGCCGGTGGGCCTGGTGTGGTTGCTGCTGCGCCCCTGGTCATGGAAACGACGGATCGCGTCTGCCGGGCTGGCCCTGACCGGACTGCTGGTGGGCCTGTCGCCGTCCATGGTCCACAACGCGTTGCACGGCGGCGGTCTCGTTCCGATCTCGACCGCCGGAGGGATCAGTTTCTACCTGGGCAGCAATCCCCAGGCGAACGGGCGCTTTCACATGCCGCGCGGCCAGCATATCGATGCCTCCAGCCACCAGGCGTACCGTCGAACCCTGAGGCTGGTGGCCGAGCGCAACCTGGGCCGCCAGCTCGATCCATCGGAGGTCTCCTCCTACTGGTTAGGACGGGGGTTCGAGTTCTGGTCAGAGCACCCCCGGCGGGCCATTCTGCTCTCCGGCAAGAAGTTGCTGCTGGCGATCAACAGCCAGGAGATGCCCATCCACCACCCCTATGACTTCGGCCGGGAGGTGGCTTCCGTCCTGCGATTCCTGCCGACATTCGGGGTGCTGTTCGCGTTTGCGATGCTGGGGCTGTTCCTGGCGGGAAGGGGACGGACAGGCCCCGTGCTCCTGCTGGCCTGCGGTGCGGCCTACCTGGTCACGCTGGTTACCTTCTACGTGTCCGATCGATATCGCATCGCCCTGGTGCCCATGCTGGCTCCCCTGGCGGCGTTGGGAATCGTGCAGTTGTATCGCTTGTTCCGCTTCCGAGGGCTGCGCGGAACCTGGCCCTGGCTCGCGGTTCTGCTGGTCGCGTTCGGCGCGACCCAGCTTCCGCTGACCTCGGCCGCCGAGCGCCGGTCCATTCTGGCGGCCGGGTTCAACCGGATGGGCAAGGCCGAGGGAGACCGCGGCGACACGGGGCGAGCCGAGGTTTACTTCCGTCGTTCGATCGAGCTGTCCGGACAGGGCCGCGGCGCCCTGGCCCGCATCAACCTGGGCATCATCCTCGCCCGAAGGGGCGAGTACGACGAGGCCGAGCGTCTCTACCAAGAGGCGGCTGAGGCCGAGCCTGGCAGCGCGGCCCCACGGGTGATGCTGGCCAGGCTGTGCGAACGCCTGGGACGGCTCCGACAGGCGATCGAATGGTGGAGGCAGGCGGCCGAGCGGATGGCCGACCCGGCGCCGGCCCGGCGGGAGATCGGGCGTCTTCAAGCCCGGCTGGACGTGGTCGAGGTCGAGCCGGGACCGACCGGGGAGCCCTGAGGTGACGGAGAAATCCCGGCGATATTCGGGCCCTGGCCGAGCCCGCGAGGCGCTGCTCCTGGCGGGCATCTGCGTCCTGGGGGCGGGCGTCCGGACGATGTTCCTGGCCGGGTGGGCCGCCAATCCCCTGTTCCATCATCCGTGCGGCGACGAGCTCAACTTCCACCAGACCGCCCTGGGGCTGCTGGGTCTGGGGCCGGAGCCGGAGAGCTTCCTGTACCAGCCGCTCTACTCGTTCTATCTGGCGCTGGTCTACGGTCTGTTCGGGCCTGACGTGTCCCTGGCGCGCACCCTGCAACTCGTGATCGGACTTGCGAACATCTGCCTGTTCTACGCTCTCGGCCGGGAACTGGCCGGTCGCGCGGCGGGCAGGCTGGCCGCCTTGCTGGCGGCCCTGTACGGTCCGTTCGTGTTCTTCGAGGGCCAGTTGCTGGCGCCGGCCATCGCGACGCCGCTCCTGACCGGGGCGTTTTTGTGTTTGATACGCGCCGGCCTGCGGGAAAGGACGTGGTTGCTGCTGCCGCTCGGCGTCCTTATGGGTCTGGCCTTGATGGCCCGGCCCAACCTGGTGGTAGTCCTGCCCGTGGGAGGCCTGTGGTGGTTGCTGCGAATCCGATCGTCCAGGGGCCGGCTCGTGGGGGCCGGCCTGGCGCTGGCAGGTCTGGTGATGGGCATGGCCCCGTCGTGGATCCACAACGCGATCCGAGGCCAGGGCTTCGTACCGGTCTCCGCTTCCAGCGGACACAGCTTCTACATCGGCAACAACCCGCGAGCCAGCGGGTTGTTCGGTGTTCCGCGGGGCGAGAGGATCGACGCCACCAGCCACGCGGGATACCGGCGCAGTTGGATCGCCCTGGCCGAGCAGGCCGAGGGCCGGGAGTTATCCCTGTCAGAGGTGTCCTCCTACTGGCTGGGGCGCGGCCTGGACTTCTGGGCCGAGCAGCCGGGTGACGCCCTGGCGCTGCTGGGCAAGAAGCTCCTGCTGGCGGTCAACTCGGAGGAGATGCCGATCCACCACCCCTACTACGCAATCGCCGAGCTGGTTCCGGCGCTGAAGTGGCTGCTCACCTTCGGGGTGGTGTTTCCGTTCGCCGTGCTGGGGGTCTGGCTGGCGGGCCGGCGACACGGCGGCGTCGGCTTGCTGGCCTGGAGCTTCGCAGTCTACCTTTTCGGCACGGCGGTCTTCTACGTTGCCGATCGCTACCGGGTGATGCTGCTGCCGATGACGATTCCCCTGGCGGCCCTGGGCATGATGGAGCTGGCAGGTCGTGCAAGGCAAAAGGGCGTCAGGTCCTGTTGGCCGTGGCTGCTCGTCCTGGCGGCGGCCTTCGCAGTCACCCAGCCGTCCTTCATCGCGGAGGAGAGCCGGGTCCGGGCCCGCTACGGGATCTACAACCTGATGGGCAAGGCCGAGGGCGACCAAGGAAATCTGGAGCAGGCCGAGCGCCTTTTCCGCCGGGCGATCCTCATCGCCGGGCCGGACCACGGCGCCGTGGCGCGCACGAACCTGGGCCTGATGCTGGAGCGCAGTGGAGAGACCGGAAAGGCTCTGGCGCTCTATCGCCGGGCGGCCGCGATGGACAGCGAGTACCGCTTCGTCCGCCTCCGGCTCGCATCGCTGGCCGAGCGGGCCGGGGACCCGCGCGAGGCCATACGCTGGTGGCGGGAGATCGAGCGCCTGAGCGCCGATTCCGAGCCTGCCAGGCGGGAGATCGTCCGGCTCCAGGCGCTTCTGGAAGGATCCCGATAGCCTACACTTCGTCGTTCTACGGGACTACGGGACTTGACGACGCCTCAGAAATGGCCCGACAATGGTATACTGGTTTTCATTGCAAACCCAGCAGGTAGGCGTTGCTCGAATACGCATGGAGAAAGTCATGGGCATCGAACAGTCGGTTCTGGAGAAGCTGCGGGCGTTACCCGTGGAGAAGCAGCATGAGGTCCTGGACTTCGTCGAGTTTCTCGATCGCAAGCGCAATCGTGAACGCACGCGACGCAGCATGAAGGGGCTCTGGGCCGATCTTGGAATTCAGATTTCCGAGAAGGACATCTCCGAGGCCCGTCGCGAGATGTGGGGGGGCTTTCCCAGGGAGGACATCTGATGAGTGCGGTGCTTGCGGACACCCATACGGCGATCCGTCTCGACGTTCCACTGGTCACTCGCGACCAGAAGATCCAAGGTACGGAAATACGAACCATCTGGTAAAAAGCGCCGTGCCGCGTTGGGGGCAGGCACGATGTGGATAGTATCTCTGCTGGCTGCTTCAGCCTTCCTGGTCTCATCGACGCCCGGTTCGCCGGATGCCATCCTGACAAGGATCGATCGGATCGTCGAGGACGAGGCCGCGAAAAGTTGTCGTGCCGCAGGCTTGAACTACCCTCCCCAGGCGACCTTGATGCGGGTGTTCAAGAAGGAGCGGCAACTCGAGATCTGGGCCAAGAACGACGGCATGGAGGAGATGCACCTGGTCCGCACCCTGCACGTCTGCGCCGTGGATGCGGTGCCGGGGCCGAAGCTCAAGCCTTACGACCGCAAGACGCCGGAGGGGTTCTATAATCTCAACTTCGCCTACTGCAGCCGCTACCCCTGGATGTGGATCAAGCTCGAGCAAGAGCACCTCGACGAATACGGGGTCGTGGGCGACGGCTCGTGCTTCCAGATGCCCCTGAGCTACCCCAACCCGGTCGACAGGGCCCACACCGTAGCGGCCGGGTCTCGCGTTCCGAGACCCGAAATCAGCATGCACGGCAACTGCGTGACCGCCGGGTGCGTCTCTCTCGAGAATCGGGATTTCATCTTCGTGTTCGCCTTCGCCAGGCACCATCAGGCCAAGAGCCACGGTCGGCTGCAGCTCCACATCTTCCCATTCCGATTCGACCGGGAGTGGTCCTTGGATGACGACAGCGCTTCCTACAAGCACCGCAAGGCGTTCGGAGATGCGCACCTGCGCAGATTCTGGGAGAACCTGGAAGAGGGTTTCAAGCTCTTCGATCGCATACGCAATCCGCTGGAGATCAATTACGGTCCGACATTCCTCCGGAAGGGGGATCGGTCGCCCGACGTCGCCCGGGTCAAGAAAGTCATGCTCAAGAAGGGGCTTTATCGGGGCCCTATCGACGAAGTCTTCGACGAGCCGCTGCGCAAGGCGGTCGTTCGGTTCCAGAGTAGATATCTCAAGAACCCCAGAGGAGAGATCGGGCCGGCCACCCTGCGCAGGCTGGGCCTCAGGTGGCGGAAGCGGTACGTCTTTCGCCAATGACCCGCGCCAACAACCCCCAATACATGGGTTTCATCTTGTCTTGCGTGTCGTGTTCAATGGAAGCCGCACGACAAAGATGGCATCGAACTCGATGTCGTCGAGGGATTCTATGAGAACCTTGTCCCCTGGTTTTGCGTGGATGACATGGATCTTGTTCTGCCGGCGGCCGTGGACAAGGCCGGTGTGCCAGACTCCATAGCGATCCCCGCCGCGCACCAGAAGGGGCCGGTCGGCATCGAGGTTGTAGTCTTTGAGAAGGAAGAAGAGCACGTCGCCCTTGTGCAGCCTGCCCTGGTCCAGCTCGGCGGCCGGCACGCCGTCCAGGCCCTTCACGGGGCGGCCGAGCTGGTTTTTGCGCACACACACGCTGGGCATGACCGAGAAACTACTCCACCTCCTTCCCAGCACCTTCTCGTAGGCGAAGAAGATCAGCGACTGGCAGTCGATACCCCGGGGGCAGCGAACCCGCCTGCCTCCCCGGCGGCACCCGGGCCTGCCGTCCCTTCCTCCGAAGACATACTCTCTGCCCAGGTACTTCTCGGCCTCGGCTATTATCTGGTCCTGCACGGTTTGAACTCCCTGATTGGAAGGAATTCCTCCACCGTTCAATTTATCTTTCTTCTGCGCCTTTGCCGAAGCGGGCGAGCAAAGCACGGCGATGACCAGCGCAACTCGTCCGAGCGATATCATCGGTCCCATGCCTCCTCTCCCGGTGGAGGTGCTCAAGCTACCGGGTGCGCACCTGCCCGAGCTTCTGCAAGGTAACACGCCTGCCGGTCAACCATAGCTCTATCAGCCTGTCGTCCTGGAACAGGGGCGTGATCCAGTAGCCCACCTCTTGCGAGTTGGCAATTGCCATGGATTCCGCCAGGGGCTCGTCGACCACGCCCTGTTCCGGATCGACGTAATTGGAGTGAACGAACCGCACCTGTGGGTTCTCTATCACGACAAAGCCGACGTGGCAGTTCAGGCCTATCAGGTACAGCCCATCCTCGAGCTCCTTCAGATTATCCTTCAGCTCCCGGGGGGAGACATCGCGATAGCGATGCAGGTCCTCGCGCCCGGGCGCCAGGGAGCGCTGGATGTAGAGGGCGTGGGCATCGTTCCACCGGGGCCGGGATTCCAGGCGCAGGCCGGCGTTCTGCAGGACCGCGGTGACGAACTGGCTGCAGGAGATGCTCCCTTCGTGGGGCATGGAGGCGCCCTCGATGTTCTCCTCGCCGAAGTACCAGGGAGTGCCCATCCAGGCTGGAAAGATATCGTCGAGGATGCTCTTCACAACGAGCTCGCGCGCCTGTTGCCGGATTCGGGCCTTGGCCTCCTCGGCGCGCGCCCGCGTCCATTGCCGGGACAGCTCCTGCTGGCGCCCGCGGATCGCCTCGATCCGCCCGGGAAGCTCGCGCACGAGCCGCAAGGTGGCTTGGGCCACCCGGCCCAGGGCCGGTCCCGACGCAAGCACCAGCGCCAGCGCAGGCAGGACGATCGACAGCGACTGTCTGTCTCCTTCGCGCCTCACGTGCCTTCTCCCTGTCATGTGGCGTTCCTGTCGGACTACTGTAAGCAATCGGTGTGCCATCACAACAGCTCGCGCTAGAAGCATTATTGGAGAACGCGATATCCTTCTATGTTCGAAAGCTCTCCTGCTCGAGTGTTCCAGGTCGGTGGGGAAAGGGTGTGTTGGTTTTGACACGAATTGAGGGGATTCCGTTGACCTGTTGGAAAAATCGGTAAAATGAATATAATTCTCACCATGACGACCGCCCATTTGCTCACCTACATCACGTTCGGCGTCTACCTGATCCTGCTGCTCGGTATCGGGATCTGGGGCGACCGGCGCTTCGGCCGCAGCTACAAGGGCTTTATCGCCGCCGACAAGTCGCTGGGCGGCTGGGTCAGCGCCATCTCAGCCTCGGCCAGCTCCGAGAGCGCCTGGGTGATGCTCGGTCTGTCGGGCCTCGGGTACACGAAGGGATTCGCAGGCTACTGGGCGGCCCTGGGCTGCATCATCGGCTTCGTCGTCACGGCTCTGCTGGTCATTCGCCAGCTCCGCGCCAGCTCGGAGAATCTGGAATCTCTGACGGTCAGCGACTTCATCGAGGCTCGGCTGGGCGACCGCCTGGGCGTCCTCCGCGTGGTCTCGGCGATCGTGATCGCCGTGTTCATGACGGTCTACGTCATCGCCCAGTTCATCGGCTCGGGCAAGCAGATGGCCGGTATGGGGCTGCTGACATACGAGCAGGGCGTGCTGATGGGGGCCGTGATCATCGGCATCTACGTCATCATCGGCGGTTACGCTGCTGTCTGCTGGACGGATCTCATCCAGGGCATACTGATGGCGGTAGTGATGATCATCTTTCCCATCGTCGGCCTCGTGGTTGTAGGAGGTCCCGGCGCGGTGTTGGACGACCTGTCGCGGAACAACCTGGGCTTCTTCGTGGGCGGCGAGGGCCTCAGTTGGGCAGCGATCGGCTTCATAGTCGCTCAGCTCGGAATCGGTACCGGCTACCTGGGGATGCCCCATTCGATCGTGCGCTACATCAACGTCCGCAACGACCGCGAAGCGCGCCGGGCGGCGCTGGTAAGCGTATCATGGAGCGTGTTCGTGTTGCTCGGCGCCGTCTCCCTCGGCATCGTCGGCCGCCTGGCCGTGCCCGGGCTCGAGGACCCCGAGACGATCCTCCCGCACTTCACGGCCATGTACTTCCATCCACTCATCGCCGGCGTCGTGCTCGCCGCGGTCATGGCGGCGATCATGTCCACCGCCGACAGCCAGCTCTTGATGGCTGCCACGGTGGTGATCCACGACGTTGTGCTCAGGCTGAGCGGCCGTCAGTGGGATGAGGAAAAGCGGATTCTGGCCATCCGAATCGTCCTCGGGGTATTGGCCATGCTGGCGATGGGGCTGGCGCTCCTGGATCCGAAGGTGATATACACATTCGTGCTCCTGGCCTGGGGCGCCCTCGGCTCGGCCTTCTCGCCGGCGATCATACTCGCGCTCTACTGGCCCCGGTTCAACCGCTGGGGCGCGCTGGCCAGCTTCACCGCCGGACCCATCTTGATGGTCGTCTGGACCCAGTTCCTCGACCTCGAGTCAACGGACGGATTGTGGCCGGCGTTCTTGCTCAGCCTGGTCGCCGCGATCGTCACCAGCCTCCTGACGCCGCCCCCCGACCCGGAGTTATGGCGGGTGGCGAAAAAGAGCTGATCAGGAATCCTGGCGAGGCTGATTCTTCAAGGTCTCCATTTCGGCCTCGAGCTTGCTGACGCGCTGATCGAGGTCGCCGTCTCTCTGGGCTGCCTGAGTGAAGCCGCGCAGCACCTGTTCGCCGAAGTGGTCCAGCCTCTCCGCCATGAAGGAGACCTTATCGGCCAGGCGCTCGATGGAGGCTTCCATCTTGGTCTGCCCCTCGGCCAGGCGCTCGATGGAGGCTTCCATCTTGGTCTGCCCCTCGGCAAGCTTGGCTTGCCACTCGGCGAGCTTGATTTGACCGTCCACCAGTGCCTTGATCATTGTCTGTTCCACTGCATCCATATCTAGCCTCGTCTCGATTGGGGCCGGACTTCAGCATACAGTATATCAGTAATCCATCAGATTTTGGAGTCCGGTTCTTGACCTGCTGAAGTCCGTCCCCCATCGGGGACATAAATGGCGCCCACGGGGCAGACCTCGGCGCAGCGGGTGCAGCCGTCGCAGTCCTGGTCGGCCAGGGGCCGGCCGTCGAAGGTGCTGACCACGGTGGCCAGGCCGCGATGGCTGAAGTCCAGGATGGATTTTTTGACCTCGTGGTTGCAGGCGTGGACGCACTTGCCGCACAGGACGCAGTGGTTGGGGTTGAAGTGCAGGTCGTCGCGGCTCGTGTCCTCGGGCCAGTCAGGTTCTATCTTGGGCAGGCGCTTCGGGCGCAGCTTTAGCTTGCGCATGTTGGCGATCTTCTGCAGGGCGCAGCGGTGATTGCCCGGACACCGCTTGCAGTCCAGGCGGTGGGTGGACATCAGCATCTCGAAGCCCGAACGGACCAGCCGGTCCACGGCAGGGGTGCGGGTCCGGACCATCATGCCGTCACGCACCGGGGCGGTACAGCTGGTGACGGGTCTTTCCAGGCCTTCCACCTCCACCCAGCACAGCCGGCAGCCGCCGCGCGGCGGCTCGAGGCCGGGGATGGCGCACAGGTTGGGCACCTGGATGCCGGCGTCCAGCAGCGCCCACAGCAGGCGCTGGCCTTCCTCGGCCTGGATCGTCCGGCCGTCGACGAAGATGGTCACGAGGCTCACCGTTTACCCCCGACTTCGGGCACGTCGCTCAGCGGTGAGATCTTGACCACCGCGTCGTACTCGGGCGGGCAGGCGGCCATGCACGAGTCGCACTTGAGGCACAGGGACTGGTCGATGACCTTGATCCGTTTGCTGGTCGTGTAGATCGCCTCGGGCGGGCAGCTGCCCACGCAGGCGTCGCAGCCGCGGGCGCACTTGTCGGGCAGGATATAGTAGGCGGTCAGCGCGTTGCACACCCCGGCCGGGCAGGTCTTGTGAAGTATGTGGGCATCGTACTCGTTGCGGAAGTAGCGTAAGCTCGTCAGCACCGGGTTGGGGGCGGTCTTGCCCAGGTTGCACAGCGAGCCGGCCTTGACGTCCCCGGCCAGTTCCATAAGCAGCGCCAGGTCCTCCATCCGGCCGCGCCCTTCGCAGATGGCGGTCAGGACGTCGAGCATGTGGCGGGTGCCGATCCGACAGAAGGTGCAGGCGCCGCAGGACTCCCGTTGGGTGAACTCCAGGAAGTAGCGGGCCGTCTCGACCATGCAGTTGTCCTCGTCCAGGACCACCATCCCGCCGGAGCCCATCATGGCGCCGGCGTCGGCAAGGGCGTCGAAGTCGATCGGGGTGTCGAGATGGGACCCGGGCAGGCAGCCGCCCGAGGGACCGCCGATCTGAACCGCCTTGAATTTTTTACCGTTCGGGATCCCGCCGCCGATTTCGAAGACCAGCTCTTGTAAGGTGGTCCCCATTGGGACCTCGACCAGGCCGGGGTTCACGATCTTTCCTGCCAGGGCGAACACGGCGGTCCCTTTCGAATGCTCGGTGCCGAGCCTCGAAAACCACTCCGCGCCCTCGCGCAGGATGTGTCCCACGCAGGCCAGGCTCTTGACGTTGTTCAGCACGGTGGGCTTGCCCAGAAGCCCGCGCTCGGTCGACTGCGGCGGCCGGATCCGGGGGATGCCCCGCTTTCCCTCGATGGAGCGCATCAGGGCGCTCGACTCGCCGCACACGAACGCCCCGGCGCCCTCGACCACCTCGACGTCGAAGACCAGGCCGGAGCCGAGCACGTCCTTGCCCAGCAGGCCCACCCGGCGGGCATCGGCGATGGCACGGCGCAGGCGCTCGACGGCCAGGGGATACTCGGCCCGGACGTATGCGTAACCCCGGGTCGCTCGTATGACCAGGGCGCCGATCAGCATGCCCTCCAGGACCGAGTGGGGATCGCTCTCCAGCACGGTGCGGTCCATGAAGGCGCCCGGGTCGCCCTCGTCGGCGTTGCAGATCAGGTATCGGGTTTTCTCGGGCTGCTCCCGGCAGGCCTGCCACTTGAGCCATACCAAAAAACCCGCTCCCCCGAGACCGCGCAGGCCGGATTCGCGCAAGGTGTGGATGATCCGGCCGGGGCTCATTTCGAGGGCCGACATGAATCCGGCATAGGCCCCACGGGCGATCGCCTGGTGGATGTCCCGGGGATCGTGCAACCCGCAGCGCGCCAGGATGCGCCGCTCTTCCCTGCCGAAGCGGGGCAGGTCCATAAGGCTGGGGAACCTCTCGTCGGGCTCGAGCGCGCCAAGCAGGAACTCGAGCTGGGGGTCCTCTCCGCTTGTGATGAACTCATCGACCAGGTTACAAGCGATGATCGGGTTGAGGTGGTGGTAACACATGGGTGGATAGCCCGGTCTTTCGATAATCGCCATGGGCTCCGCGTAACAGTGCCCCATGCACCCGACCTCCTGCACCCTGGCCTGGTGGTGCATCTCTGTAAGCCGCCGGCGGAAGGCATGAAGCACATCCATCGCGCCCGCCGAGCGCCCGCAGGTGGCGGTGCCTACCATGACCCGGACTGGCTGGTCTGTCTGGTCGCCGCTCGGCGTGCGGCAACAGCGCTCGGCCTCGGCCCGCAGGGCGTCGAAGCGAGCCCTGGCTTCCTGGACTTCCAGGCCGGACATCAGGAGGTCTCCCCGGCCCGGCCTTCGCGGGCGATCCGGTGTTGTAGCAGGAGCCCGTCCACCTTGGTGGGCGACATCTCGCCGATCACCGCGTCGTTGACCAGGGTCACCGGCGCAAGCGTACAGCAACCCACGCAGGCCACCCGGTCCAGGCTGTACTCGCGATCCCCGGTCACTTCTCCGGTGCGGATGTCCAGGTTCCGCTCCCAGTGCTCCAGGATCTTGCTGGCCTGCTTGATGTGGCAGGCCGTGCCCATGCAGACCTTGACGGCATGCCTACCCGGCGGGACGAGACGGAAGTGGTTGTAGAAGGTGACCACCCCGTAGGCGTTGGCAGGCGACAGCCCCATACGACGGGCGGCCTCCTCGATGCTGACCTTGGGCAGGTATCCGAAGCGTTCCTGCATGGCCAGCAGCACGCCGATCAGGATTCGATGCTGGTCTGGTACGGAAAAAAGACCCTCGATCCAGTCCAGGACTTCCTGTCGGTCTTCCGTCAAGCGATTCCCCGTTCAGGCCGGACCCTCGCGAAAGGTGACGAAGGCTCCTTCCGTCTCCCGGATGCGCACCTGGTGTATCGCAACCGGCAGGTCGGCGATGGATTCGGCCAGCAGGTGGTAGATTACCCGGGTCAGGTTCTCGCTGGAGGGGTTGAGATCCGCGAATTCCTCGGTCTCGTTCAGGTCGCAGTGATCGAAGCGGTCGGCGACGGCGTTCAGGCGTTGCCGGAGGACCCCGAAGTCCAGGGCCAGGCCGATCCCGTCCAGGTCGTCGGCCCGGACGGTCGCCTCGACCTTGTAGTTGTGCCCGTGCACGTTTTCGCACTTTCCCCGGTATCCGCGCAGGTGGTGTGAGGCCGAGATAGTCGTGGTCACCGTCACTTCGTACATGTTGTTTTTCCTCGTGTTCCAGACCACAACCTGCACATCCGCGGGATGGATGTCAAGCCGGTCTCGCTTGCGGATTTGGGGTGGCGGCGCTAGATTTGGCGAGCATGCGTCATCTACAGGGGTGCGAAGTGCGCAGTTTGCCGGGAATGTTGATGATCGGCTCAAGCGCACGGAAGGTGGGCAAGACCGGGCTCGCCGTCCGATTGATCCGCCGGTTCGCACGGACCACCGGGATTATCGGCGTCAAGGTCACATTGATCGACGAGTCGAGCGATTACCGTCCGGGCGACTGGGAGATCGACCAGGAGGAGGATCCCGGCCAGGACAGGGACACCTCCCGAATGCTGGCCGCGGGCGCCGATCAAGTGCTGTGGCTGCGGGTACGACGTGAGCACCTGGCCGCGGGCGCCGCGGCCCTGGCGGAGCGAATCGGGCCGGACGCGGTCGTGATCTGCGAGTCCAACTCGTTGCGCCAAGAGGTCGAGCCGGGGCTGTTCCTGCTGGTCCGGGGCAAGGCCGGCAAGCCGTGGAAGGAGTCGGCCCGCCTGGCCCGGCCGCACGCGGACCGGCTGGTGCGCTTCGACGGCCGGGATCTTGATTTCTCGCTGGACGAGATCGCTCTGAGCTCGGGCCGTTGGGCCATGCCGGTCGAGGCCACGGCCATCGTCATGGCCGGGGGAGAATCCCGCCGCATGGGGACCGACAAGGGCTTGTTGCCCATCGACGGCCGGCCGATGATCGTGCACGTCGTCCGCCAGCTGCGCGGCTGGTTCGACCAGGTGCTTCTCAGCGTGAACGACGCGGACAAGTACGCCTTTCTGGACCTCGAGATGGCCGTCGACGAACGACCGGGAGAGGGACCGTTGATGGGCATCGCCTCGGCCCTGCGAGCGTCGCGCAACGAACGCAACTTCGCAATCGCCTGCGACATCCCCTGGGTGGACCGGGCCCTGGTGCGCGAGTTACTGGCCCGGGCGCGCGATTACGACGTGGTCATCCCGGTTGGCGCCGGTGGCGAGCGCGAACCCTTGTTCGCGGTCTACCGTCGAGGGCTGGCCGATGCCATGTTCGCGGTGCTTGCGGAAGGTAGACGCCGGATCGTGGACGTGTTCGAGCACTGCCGGGTCGAGCGCTTCGCGCTGGAGGACGACTTCCGGCTGGACCGGCTGTTCAACCTCAACACCCCGGCCGAATATCAGGGCTACAGGGATCGGAAACCATGAAGGGCCCGGGAAAACAACATTTGTTGAAATGATCCCCGTCCGGTATGCTTGGATGAACGCCTGTCGCGGCTGGCTGATCATCCATCAGGGCCCCGCGAGCGCGCGGGCAAGGAGAACAGGATGGCGGAGCAATCCGGCGGCAAGATCGAGAAGAAGGGCGGGTCCGGAGAGAAGGCGGCCTCGGGTTCGAGCAAGGCGGCTTGGATAGTGGTTTTCCTGGTACTTGCGCTGATCGGCGGGTTGATCTGGTACAACCCGGAGTTCGTGACCGATCTGTTTTGGGCCTCGGAAGAGCTGCCGACCGAGGCGTACACGGGCGGCGCCACGTCGGAGATAGGGTTCCTGTCCGTTCAGTGCAAGCTCGAGGCCAGTGTGACTCTGGACGGTGAGGTCCTGGGCCCCACGCCGCTGAAGAACCGGATAGTGCGAGCCGGCGTGCACAGGCTGGTGATCCGGGGCAAGGGCGGCGAGGTGCTGATGGATCAGAAGATCAAGGTGGCGCCCGGCGAGCGGAAGCAACTGGAGGTCCACACGACCGGGCAGTAGCACGATTTTCATTCCAAGTGGTCTGGTGGTAACTCGGGATGGTGAACGAGTCTACGGACAAGTTACTGGCGTGGTTGGCCGTTGCTGCGGCCTTCTGGGGATGTGGATGTGACGGAGGGCGGGTCCGCACCGAAGCGACCGTGATGACCTTCAACGTGCTGTGCTCGTTCTGCAACCCGGACTTCGACTCCTGGGAGGAGCGCCTGGTCGCCTTCGGCGATATCCTGCGGCGCCACGATCCCGACCTGATCGGCCTGCAGGAGCTGACCTGGCCCGAGGAGGTCCAGCAGTTCCGTGAGCTCGTGGACGGATACCGGGCGGTGTACTTCGAGGGCGACGAGGCCGGACCGTGGGGGCTCGTCGACTACCCGGACTCCACTATCCTGTACCGGTCCGATCGGTTCGAGTCGCTCGAGCAGGGCTTCTACTGGCTCAGCCCGACCCCGGACGAAACCTGGTCGACCGGTTTCTCCGACGGACTGCAGTTTTCGCGCATCGCGGCATGGGTCCTGCTCGAGGAGAGATCGACCGAACGGCAGCTCCTTTTCGTCACCACCCACTTCGACAACAACCCGCCCAGCCAGGACCTGAGCGCACCGCTGCTGCTCGAACGCACCGCGTCATGGGCTGAGCGGATGCCGGTGATCGTCACCGGTGACTTCAACTCCCAGCCGTACGACCCGGCCTATCACACCCTGGTTCAGGGCGTGGACGGGTCCGGCTTTTGCCTGGAAAACGCCTTTGACTACGCCTCGCAGTGGTCGAAGGACAGCAACCAGGATCCGGTGCCCGACTACGACGTGGACGGTCGCATCGACCACATCTTCACGGCCGGCCAGGGGGTGGCCTGGGAGTGCCCCGTGTGGACCGTCGATCTGCACGTGTACGGACAGAACCAGATGTATCCTTCCGACCACCTGGCCATCTCGGCTCGACTGTCCTTTTGATTTTGCCGCCTGGACCTCAGGCCAGTGCTTCGTCGGTCAGGTTGCTCAGACAGGCCAGCATGGAGTCCAGGTCGGTCTCGGCCTGGTCCGCAGGGGGTGGGATGGTGATCTCCTGGCCGGCGTCGAATGCCCAGTAGCCCGACGGCAGCTTCTTGCCGCCGTTGTTTTCGAGCCAGGTGTTGATGTCGTTGGGGTCTGACGAGCCCATGGTGGCGTTGGCGATGCTGTCCCAGGGGACGCCGAACTTCTCGGCCAGGCTCTTCAGCGAGTCGTCCTCATCGATGTCGTAGGGCAGGCCGTTGGGGAACAGCAAGGCGGCCGTCTCGGGCGAACCGGTCCACAGCGAGACCATCATGTCCGGCTCGAGCAGGCTGAAGCAGTTTTCCCACTCCTCGTCCGGCGGGGGAATGCGGATATCCTGGCCCAACGCGAAGGAATCGAAGCCGTTGGGAGGACTCGAGCCGTCTTCGGCCCACTTCTTGATGGCCCCCTCGGCCAGGCGCTGCCAGGGGATGTCGAAGCGCTCGGCGATGTTGACCAGGTTGTCGCCCTCCTGGATGGTGTAGTCGACACCCACCTGAAACATCGTCCGAACCATGCCGGGCTGGTCGCACCACATGGTCGCCAGTGTGTTGACATCATGTTCGCTCATGGTCCCTCCTGTAGTCAGATTACGTCGCTTGCGGTTTTCTGACAGGACCGTACCGGCAAACTCGCGTCAAGTCAATCATGGAGATCATCCCGCCCGCCACAGACGAGACATAAAAGCGCCGCCGTTCTCAACGGCGGCTTCTTCTCCCCCAGCCCCCACGTGCTCCTGACACATTGTCCACAAAAACCATAGAGTTTAGTGCCCTTCTGCAGTCAGTGGTGTTGTTCCCGCAGGGTGCAACAAATGGTTGCGATCGGGGCCCGGATGCAACATATTATCTGCCGCGAGGTCCAACCGGGCCGCGATGCAGAGGCGGCGAACGGAAAAGGAGAGGAAGACACGATGGCCCTGATCCCCTATCTCATAGCCTACGCGGCGATCGGTTTGTTCGTGATCCGGGCTTGTCCGTCATGTCCAATCAGAACTTCTCCGACTGGCGCCACCACGTCTCGGGCCGCAAGAAGTTACGCCAGATCCTGCAAGCCTTCCATGGCGAGCCCATGGACAAGGAGCACCCCAAGTATGTCTGCGCTCCGTGCTCCAACTGCAAGGGCCAGATCCGCGACATCCTGGCCCACTACAAGGCCACCGAAAAGCACGGCATCTACTACGGCGGGTTGGTCAAGCTGATCGTCAACGCTATGGTGGATGTCAAGCCCAACTTCATCGACTTCGAAGAAATGATGTAGGCACAGGCGGACGGGCGCTCCGGCAGGGGTCGAGAGGCTTTTACTCGGGCTTCTCGGTCGGCTTCTCGGCCGGCTTCTCGAGGACGGCGGCTTCGGCCACCAGGTTGACCAGTTGGGTGACCTTCATCGGCAGCTTGTAGTGCTTGATCAGGTCGTTCAGGCCGTCCTCGCAGTTGTGGCACGAGGTGACAACGAAGTCGGCGCCGGTGGCCTTGAGCTGCTCGGCTTTGATCTTGGCCGACTTGAGCCGCAGCGGGGTGTACTCGGCCATGGACATGGCGCCCCCGCCGCCGGTGCAGCAGTAGTTTTCGGCCCGGTTGGGGTACATCTCGCGGAAGTCGGTGGTCACCAGCTTGAGCAGCTCGCGGGGCTCCTCGGTCAGGCCGCAGGAGCGGGCGTTGTTGCACGAGTCGTGGAAGGTGTAGGAGCCCTTGTTCTTGGAGGGATCGACCTCGATCCTGCCCTGCTTGACGTAGTCGAGCATGGTGATGACCGAGCTCTCCATCTCGAAGGGGATGTCGTAGGCGGCCCAGTTGGGGCCCTCGCAGCGGGTAGAGCGGTAGCCGTGGCCGCACTCGGACATGACCAGCTTCCTGGCGTTGAGCTCGATCACCGTGTCGTAGACCCGGCGGGCCACCGCGCCGCCCAGGGCGTCGTCGCCGGAGAACAGCCCGAAGTTGGTCATGTCCCAGCCCTCCGAGGGCATGGTCCAGCTCTCGCCGGCGGCGTAGAAGATCTTGGCCGCGTTGAAGATCGTGCGCGGGTCGTACTTCACCTCGCGCGGGTTGATGGTGTAGACGATGTTGACGTCCTTCTTGTCGATCGGGATGGCGGCCCTGTCGTCGCCCACCTCGTCGACCAGGTCCTCGCTCATCCAGTCGACCGTGTCCAGGTAGTCCTCCTTGAGCACGCCCATCTGGTTGCCGAGCTCCCACTGGTCCTTGCTGACCACGGCCACGCCCTCGGGCATGATGCCCACGTGGACCAGCAGTCCGCGGGCCATGCGGTTGAAGGTTGCGTAGTCCACTCCCATGGGGCAGTTGAGCGAGCAGCGGCGGCAGTTGGTGCACCTGCCGAAGACGATGTCCTTGAGCTCCTCCAGTTCCTCGTCGGTGCGCACCGTGCCGGCCTTGACCCACCAGGGCAGCACCCGGCCGGTCCAGTCGAAGTGCCGCTTGAACAGCTTGCGGATCCGGTCGGCCTTCCAGGCCGGGGCGTAGGTCGGATCGCCCGGGTTGGCCAGCACGTAGTGGCACGACTCGGTGCACATGCCGCAGTGCACGCAGGCGAGCAGAGAGCCAACCATCTGGCGGTTGAGCTTTTCGCCCATGCGTTCGAGGACTTTCTGCGCCTTGTGGGATCGTTTTGCCTTGCTCATGGTTCCGTTTCCTACGCCCTGACGCTGTGGCCGTCTTTCATCGGGTAGACTCCCCGGTGAGCCATGGTCTTGCCGAGCCAGTAGCGGGTGAACGGGTAGTACAGGTAATGCGAGATCTTCGAGAACGGCACGTAGATCAGGAAGAAAGCCGTCAGGATGAAGTAGGTGATCAGGTGCCACTCGTACCGGGAGTAATCGTTGGGCGTCGCCAGGAAGGCGAAGGCGAACCAGACGGTCAAGAGTAAGAGGCAAAAGTAGTCGTCCGGGGTGCTGATGGCCCGGATGTACTTGCTGAAGATCCGCCTGAAGATGCGTATGACGCCCACCACGCAGGCCGCCCCGATGCTGATCTGCAGGCCCATGACCGCCCAGCCGAGATCCAGCAAGGTCGGCCAGTAGGGGATGTAGAACGACAGGGCGATGGCCGAGACCACGCCCAGGTGGAAGACGACGAACTGGAGGTAGAACAAGAGATTCCTGCGCTGGCTCTCCATGGACCAGGGCATGGCGATGACGGCCCAGGAGTAGATCACTCCCTTGACCTTGGTGTTCTCGCCGGGCTTGCCGGTGGTGGGCTGGCGCTCCTTGCCGCCCTTGAATCGCTTGAAAAGCCAGATCAGCCGGATGGTGTAGACCAGGGTCATTATGCCCAGGGCCACCTCCTGCAGGGTGTGTGAGGAGAAATGTAGCAGTTCGCTCATCGCTGTGTCCTCCAGTGCTATGCCAGGGATTCCAGGGTGGCCTGGAACGGTCTGTACTCACGGGCGTCGTTCACGCAGAAGATCACTTCCTCGATCCCGGATTCTTTCTGCAGGTACTCCTTGACGACTTCCATGGTGATCCGGGCGCTCTCCTCGAGCGGGATTCCGTAGAAGCCGACGCCCATGGCCGGCAGGGCCAGCTTGGTGGCTCCTTTTTCCTCGGCCTTTTTCAGGACGTTTTCGGTGGTCGCGCGCAGCTTGGCCTCGGTGTCCTCTTCCTGGAAGGCAGGTCCCACCGCGTGGATGATGTGCTTGGCCTTGAGCTTGCCGGCCGAGGTGGCCACCGCCTCGGTGACCTTGGCCGACCCGATCTCGTTCAACTCCTCCTGGATCTTGGGGCCGCCGCGTATCGAGATGGCGGTCCCGTATCCAGATCCGAGCTGCAGGTCGGGCCGGGCGTAGTACACGAAAGCGTCCACCTCGAGAAGCGTGATTTCGTCCTTGATCAGCCGCACCAAACGGTCGCCTATCTTCTTCTCTGCCTGCATTTTCGCAGCTCCTGTCCTATAATTCCATTGGAAGTGAAGCCGAACCTTGTCCATCCGGCGAATTCCTACTAATACAGTCGGAGAAGTGGCGCAAGATAAAATATTGCAATAACAGGGAACTATTGTTGAAAAGTAAAGTTTATCGAAGTAGTGACTATCTTGTCTGTTGACTCGAAACCAAGTGCTCTAGAGCAGAAAATACTTAGGCATCACGAGATGTTGTCTATTCTTGCAAATAAATGGAAGAATACTGACCCGGTTAGAAAAAGAACTTATTGAATTAGACGTAAAAGATAAAGAAATTCAATCCAACCTTGACACTTGGTGGCGATATTTCCACTAGATACGGATGACGCGGTCGGCGGAGGTCAGAAGCTCCAAGGTCTCGTCCATGGTGCCGACCTCGCCGATGAGCAGCCTGTCCTTGCGCGCGAAGTGCTTCAGGCAGGTGCCGCATGTCGCGATCCTCGCACCCTTGGCGGCGATCTTCCCGATGCTCTCCAGGGCCGGGCACTCCTCTGTGGTCAGGAAGATTCCGGAGTTCACGCAGGCCACGTGGTCGATGGCAACCTCGGAGTCGGCGAGCTTGCTCAAGAAGGTGACCAGCAATTTCTTGCCGAGCTCGTAGTCGCCGACGCCCATACAGTTTGAGTTGAGATATAGAACGTTCACCAGAACACCTCCATGCCCACAGTTGATGCGGGGAAACGTTGATACCGAAAATATCGTATTGTTGTCAAGAGTCAAGAGTCCCGAGCAGGGGTGACGCATGACCTGGCTGTGCCGCCGTTGCCCAGGGCAGAGCGGCGCGGTGGGCGTGCTCAGCGCTGTCTCGGTAGGGGCGGTCCCCCGGACGAGCTATTCTAGAGGAAAGCTCTCCATCAGTGTCTTCAGGTCGGAGACGCCGAAGCAGTCCACCTGGGCAGCGAACTCCCCAGGCGTGAACGCGGCCGCGCGATCCCATATCTGTGCCCTGTCACTTGCACTCGGCAGAAGGTCCGGCTATCGTTCTTGCGTTGGCTTGCAAACCGCTGAGGTGCCGATGAAAACGATTTTGGTACTGATTGGCTGGCTCGTTCTGTTGGTTCCCTCTTCGTTGAGGGCCGGGCCCCGGGCACAGAATGTGGATCCGTCCGTGCCGACGCCCTTTTCGGTGCTCGGATTTCAACCCGGGGATCGTCCGCTGCGGCATGGTGAGATCCTTCGGTACTTCGAAAAGCTCGCGGCATCGACTCCTCGCGCCAGGCTCGTTGAGTACGCAAAATCGCACGAAGGACGCCGGCTCGTTTATCTGACCGTCTCCTCGGAGCGGAATATGGCGAGACTCGAGGCCGTCCGCCGGGCGATCCAGCGCCTCGGGGATCCGAGGGGGTTGTCTGCCGGCCAGGCGAACGGGATCATCGAGAGCACGCCGGCGGTCGCCTGGCTCGGCTACACCATCCACGGAGGGGAGCTGTCGGGCTCGGACGCCGCCGTCCTGGTCGCCTATCGTCTTTGTGCCGGGCGCGACCCAGAGACGGAGAGGCTTCGAAAGGAGCTCGTGGTCCACATCGATCCCCTTCAAAATCCCGACGGCCGCGAGCGACACCAGGCACAGATGACCTCGCTTTCGAGCGTGGTGCCGAACCCGGACACGGCCAGCATCTCACACTCCGCTTTCTGGCCCTGGGGCCGATGGAATCACTACTGGTTCGACCTCAACCGCGACTACCTCGGCCTGATCCACCCGGAGACCCGCGGTCGGGTAAAGGCCATCCTCGCCTGGCTTCCGCAACTGATGGTGGATGCCCACGAGATGTGGCCGGACACGACCTTCCTGTTTTCTCCCCCCCGGCACCCTTTCAATCCCCATCTTCCGAAGAACGTATGGAAGTGGATCGAACGGTTTGCTCATGACCACGCGGAAGCATTCGACTCGAGGGGATGGAGCTACTATACCCGGGCCTGGAACGAGGAGTTCCTTCCCGCATACGGATCGGCCTGGGTGAAGTACCTGGGAGCGATC